>Ga0209211_10000046_pt1 | contig 270566 bp, 246 predicted proteins | sample RifGroA2_FD_183992 | JGI IMG/M metagenome (GOLD analysis project Ga0209211, IMG submission 183992) | Groundwater microbial communities from Rifle, Colorado, USA - Groundwater A2 (SPAdes) (version 2) | ecosystem: Environmental > Aquatic > Deep subsurface > Groundwater | place: Rifle, Colorado...
CGCCTTACCGGACAGCACCGCTAAATTGACATAAAATCCCTTTCTCATAGGAGATTTGGCCTATTCTAAGGTCCGACTCGGTTTACACCCCACCCCAGTTTAAAACTTTCCCCGGACAGCTGTGGTCAACGCCATATTTATCAGCCACCACGTTTTTTATCAGGTCTATAGTAATTTTTTTCTTTTCCCCCATATTAATTCCCCCCGTTCCGAACTATGTTTAAATTACCGGCAAGGCGAACCACCGTCTGCCTCTGATACAGATTCCTCCGCTAAAGCCCCTTTTTCCTTGATTAGATTTTTCGTGTTTTACACACAGCAGAATATGCAGATTTTGTTGAGTCAAAATATTTGTGAATTGCGGCACCCAAGCACGATGCCCAATTTGCCACATCTTTCCCTGAATCTGGCTTACCACGTCTATTCCAAGCAGTGACAAATGCTCCAGGAGAGCAATTATGGGTTCTATGCCACTTTGCGAGTTCCTTGACCAACAATTTTTTAGTCCATGCAGTCGTGCTTTCTTCCGGTTGGCCAAGCGCGAAACGGAGTTGTCTTATCCCCCTAAACCATTTCTGTATATAGATTGCGACAGTGTTGTAAGCGAAACCCTTTCGATTTGTGAATTTGCCTCTTTTCCGAAGCCACTCTTCTGTGGGGAAAATCCCTCCGGGCATAGTCTTTGCGATTTGTTTGCAGGTCTCAAGCAGTTCATCGGCATCAGACCAGTGAGACGTCTCAATTCCTATATCATAAAAGTGCTTATGTTTTCGGAGATTATTGATTTTTTTACCGATATAGGGTTTAAGAAGCTTTGAAATACTATAGTCACTATAACAATCTTGAAATTGTAATCCCAAAAACAACGGATTACTACCATTAAACCGTTCTTTTTGTTCTCGCTTTGTGGCGTAGTCAGCTTCATTATGCCCCAAAGGTTTATCCCCCCAAATTTCGACATCAATCCATTTCCTATTACACGCCTTAAATTGCAGATCATAATATCCATATGCCCTGCCAGTCATACGCGTGTATTCGTCTGGATAACGTCTTCCTTTTTTGTGTGACACTCCCCTTGCATAAAGGTAATCTGATAAAGACTTTTCCGCACGACTTCTCCAACGCAACCCATTTCGTGACACAAAAAATGCGGAATTGGCTTCGTCATGAAAATAATCCCGAAGGTCTCCCCACGTTTTACCGAGAGTATATATTGATCCTACTATCCCACTTAAGTTGTTTTTATGAAACCAGCCAGCCGGAGGGAGATACCCCAATTTCTTTCTAATTTTTGAAACGCTCCGGATAAGTCTTTCCCAATTCCATCTTTTTACGATCTTACCCGACGCGCACTTATAGCTCCAAGTTTCGAACACATGCTTTTGGTATTGTTTCTTTAGCCCAAGATATGCAATGAGTTTTTTTTGTCCGATTCCCTTTAAGTAAAAGGCATTACACAAGCCCCGTGACTTAACCAATTGTTGGTATTCAAGTGCACGAATTCCATGTTTTCGGTAAAGCCTCCAGCAATAATCAATCAACTCCTTGCGGGTGTAGTCTTTGAATTTATTAGGCCTTCGGGCGCTCATGATATTACACCTATTATCTATCCCAAAAATTCTCTCCGTGGATACCCCCAACAGCCGGAACAGCTAACCTTCAACCCGGGCCGGCAGATTCTTGATTTTTTCTCCTAGATATTTCCGCATGGCTAAAGATCTTTATCAATTCAATATTTTCCACTTTACCGCAATTAATCTCCCAATCGTACCGGAACGGTTGGCCCAAGATGTTAAGAAAAGAAACCTGTAGAACCCCGGAAACATCGCATAGTTGTTTTCCGGATATTGCCCATTCAAACGGCTTACCCGGTGGAAGTGCAGGGGTTTCCTTGCTGAACTCAATCGTTCCAAGAGTATTTCTGAACTCAACCACAATTTTAAGGGCAACCCCTTTACCGACATTAAGCAACTTAAAGTTAACTGGGGCGTCAGGCTGGCCCAACGCAACATTGTTCTGGACAAGATTTATTACCAAGAGGAAAGGCGCATTATCCAGTTCATAAGCCTTCCGGGTTTCCTGGCGTAGCAGGCGTGTTTCCCAACTGTACCAAATGATTACAGAATAGGTGAGAAACAGAATGATATCCGTGAGTCCTGAAGCCTTGTACAAGTAAAAAACCATCGCCGAACTCAGGACAATCAACCCAGGAAACCAATATATTTTAAAGATTTGCTTCATATTTATCCTGCCTCTTCCCGCACTACTGCGGAAAAGCCCACGGCGGCTTTCGTTGTGTCTTGGTAGAAGCCGCGGTAGGTTCTATTGATAATACCTAGCAACTCCGCTTTATCAAGGCCTTCCCGACCGTTGGTGCGTTTGCGGATTACGGCCTGCTTTACAAGGTTAGACAGGAAAGCGCCCACCACTTCCTTTCCCCGTAGAAGTGCCAGCACGTCGCTATCTTCAAACAGTTTTAGTATTTCCTGGTCGTCGGTACGCCGTCTTACCAAATCAAGATAATTTTTGGGTTCAAGCGCGCCTACGTCAATTACCTGGTCAAACCGGCCCGGACGGCTGGCGGCCATATCAAGCATAGCCTTGTCATTGGTGGTCGTTAAAACGAAAACATGGTTTTCCACAAAACCATCCAATTTTTGCAGAAAAGTGCCAAGTACATTCTTATTAAACGTTTGTGTCCGATCCCCCACTATAAGGTCTAAATCGTCCACGCATAATATAGCGGGGTTGAAAATATTTGCGAACGAAAACAACATGTTTAATCGTGCATCCCCTCCGCTTGCGAGTATTATAGTGGCCTTCCCCTCGCAAGCTTTGGCTATGGAGCGCACGATCTGGGTTTTGGCGGTGCCCGGCGGGCCGGACAGAATATAGCGCATGGATAGATTCAGATCACCGTACCGGCCAACGCATTCAATAAATTGGTGGAGATCCCGCGATACCGCCGCCGGAAGAAAAACATCCTCAAGCGCGGAATTGCCGAGGTCTTTAACTATCTCAATTCCCAGCCCAAAAGGGTCCTCATCATCACGCTCCGCCGGGGCCTCTAGTACCCGCAATATTTTCCCCTTATACATTGAATTGTTAATGGCTTCATGTATAAGCAGATCCCGCAAAGCGTCCGGACGCTTTGCTTCCGGTGATGTTCCCGAAATGATTATTTCATGGACAATCCCTCTTATCTCATGATGCATTCTCAAAAGACTCACATAATAATCCGCATCCGCGTATTTGATCCGGGCATAAATATAACTATCCTCTATGCGGACAAGCCCTGTTTCGGTTTGAAACGAGGTTCTTGGTTTTGTGAGCACAGGATGTTCAATTGATACCATTCCGTTGAAGGAGTCTATTTTTACGCCGGGGTGGGCAAGTATGCCGGAATAGAGCGCGTGGATGTAAGTCTTCAAAAAGTCAAATACCCAGCTATTGATTTCCTTGCTGGAACTGAAAACATCAACACTATCCGATTTGCCCTGGTTTTCTCCCCTCATAAAGGGCATTCTCTTATATCTTCGGCTCATATAATCCTCCTTGCAAGCGCACCAATACGCCTATTTGCCCCCGCCGAATAATCCGGTAATTTTTCCTAAAAAAGATTTCCCGCCGTTTTCCGTTCCCGGCGCCTGCGCCGGCGGTTTTTCCGGGGTTTTTGCCGGGATATCTTTCGCGTCAGGGTAGTTATAGACCGGCAAATCTGGCGTCTCCACAAATTTTTTGCTGTCCTTCGCAATAATGTCCTTAAAAATTCCCTCAACCCTGCCGGACTTTAGTATTTCGCCGCCGGGTCCGTGAAGTATCTCATAATACAGGCGGGTGCGGGCAATGCGTTGGATTTTTGAAGAAGAAAAAAGACCGGACTTCGCCTTCCCGTAGTCCACACCACAATCAAGAAGTCGGTAGGCAAGAACATATGGCATGGGCGCTTCCTGGCCGGCTTCCTGCGCGGCGGTTTTTGCGACTATTTTTTGAGTAGGCGCGGTAAGCGTCCACACTTTTACAGAAAGGCTCTCGTTTAATGCGTCCCTTACAATAATACCGTTCGGCACGCCTTCGTTCCAAAGCGGTTTAATTAATATTCTTTTCTGGTTAAGCAATTCTTTGTTTTGTGAAGCTATTTTGCGCCCGGCATCCAGAGCGGATTCATATATGGTTTCGTAATTAGCCGCATACTCAAACCGTTTAGAGGTTGACGCACAGCCGGCCAAAAGTGTAAATATTAAAACAATTAAATATTTGCTCATATTTCCCCCTATCACCGTAGCTTAACCGCGGCTTTTTCCTATTTTTTTTCGTTCAGACCAGCGCTTTTATCAGCGCCTCTACATTCGGCCCGCCGATCAATCATTCTTTTTATTAGTTCTACTGTGATTACCAGGGAAAACCCAAGAATCACATCACCATATATAGACGATTTACTCAAAAGTTTTCCAGTAATCGCATAGCAAACAATCTCCACCACAAGCACGAACCCGAATACGAATAAGATGCTTTTAGCGACCCCAAGCAAGCTTCTAAATCTCATAAAATTACCTACCTTTTCCTAAATAATTTCTTAAACTGACTCTCTATCCACGGCTGAGGCTCATATTTTATCGTCCACAAACTACCATCCGGTGATTCAACCGTTATTGCAAAGGGACGATCTTTGCCATATTTCTTTCTGATACTGGCCCTGATTTTGGGGATGTCAGACCATGTGAAGCTTTCAATTTTATTGTCCTGTGGAAACATTTTTCCAAGCCCGACGTCTATCCCCACCTCGGCTTTCAATTTATCAGAAAGAGGCTCAATCTTAGCCTCCAATTTATCAGGAATGGCCTCGATTTTGGCTTTATCATCTTCCGTCCCCACTCGTTTACGGCTTATCTTATACGTTTCTATGTCTGTTTTTCTAAACAACCAGGTTTTCCCTACCTGTCCCCAAGGCTTAAGTCCTTCAGGTTTATCCTTTTCAATCCTCATTATATGGCGCACCGATGCGTAGTTGTAACCGAGGTGGTCAGCCGCTTGTTCCGTAGTTAGCAAATCCTCCCCTGTTTCGGGATCACAAAGGTATTTTTCTTTCATATTTTTATCACCACATTGTTGTAATATATTACAATGATGTTATACAACAAAATCACCCTTTTGTCAAGGGCTTTTAGATTTTTAGGTTTTTTAGAGCGGAAATTCAGCAGCAGTGGAGGGCCGAGCAAACAACTATCTGTTTCGGGCTCTCTGAGCGGAAGGCGGAGCGGTCAAAATCTCCATATTTGGCTTGTATCGCGAAACCGTTGTAATGCAGCAGCATTTCCAGTTCCAGCGGAAAAAAGCAGCGCATGTTCAACTTTTTAGCGCCCATAGCGCGGCGGCCGCGCTTATAGTGCCAGACAGGACGCGCCGCCTGCGCGGCCCTGTCATAGGAATAACTTTCATTGACCAGTATATCACGGCCGCCCGCCGGATCCTTGTAATGCGATATTGGAATAAGCTCATCCGCGTCACGGACCAGATAATGCGGGTTCGGATTGAAAACATCAAGTATAAAGCGCCCGTCCGGAGCCAAATGCGCCTTAACCCGGCTAAAAAATCGCTCCAGGGAAACCCTGTCGTGAAGATGCTGCATGGAATTGAAAGGAATAAAAATAAGTTTAAACTTCTTTTTTAACCGGAAGGACCTGATATCGCCCTTAACAAAAACGGCGCTCGTTCCGATTTTGGCAGCCTTTTCCCGTGCCCGCGAAAGCATCGGCTGAGAAATATCAACGCCCGTGATGTCAACTCCGGAGCGGGCAATCGGGATGGTCAGCCGCCCGGTGCCGCAGGCAAGCTCCAAAACCGGCCCTCCGGCTTTTTTCGCCTCTTTCACATAAAAAGGGATATCAGCCGGATAAGAGGCGTTATCCGCATCGTAATGCGAGCCATCCCAGTAGACCTCGGAACCGTCAGGGATTTTATGTTTTGCCATAGCTAAACAAGTTGCAAGTCACAGGTCACAGGTCACAAGCCAGAGGTACAGAAAACAAGTTACATATTACTGGTTACTGGTTACTGGTTACCGGTCACTGGTTACTGTTCACCGGCCACTTTCCACATACTTACGCAGGCTTTCCAGTTTTTCAATACTGCCGATGTCCTGCCAGTAACAAGCGTCTTCCCTGAAGCCCATTATTTTTTCGCCTTCCGCCGCCAGCCGCAGGTACACATCGGTAATGGAAAATACGCCCGATTCCGTCATTTTTTCAAAGATGTCCGGCGAAATAACCTGAACCCCGCTGAATGCGAGCGAAGTAAGACCGACAGGGATCTCTCCGGCTTGAAGCCTGCCCTTCAGGCTCAGTCCGCCGTCAAAAAGCAGCTGCCGGGCGGACGGCCTTTTTTTTACTGCGAGTGTGGCAAGCGCCCCGTTCTTTAAATGCGCGGCGTAAAGCGCGGCGAGATCAAGATCCGTGAAGACATCGGAGTTATGCATAAAAAAAGGCTTCCCGTCGTCAAAAAAACAGGCCGCTTTTTTCAGCCCGCCGCCGGTTTCAAGCGGAAAGTAAATTTCAGGTGAAATATCTATATGTACACCGAAATATTCTTTTTCAGCCAGGAAGGAGAGTATTTTATTGTGCAGGTGATGAACATTTATCACCAGAGAATCGGCGCCCGCGCTGATAAGGCGGCGTATGACTGTTTCTAGCATGCATATGCCGCCCACTTCCACCAGTGCCTTTGGGATATTGTCGGTGAGCGGTTTGAGCCGCGTACCGCGGCCCGCGGCAAGTATCATGGCTTTCATAAGGGCAGGGCAGAGGGCAGAGGGGTTAGGGTAGAGGGTAAAGAAGTAAGGAACTCCTTAAACCCCAATCCTCTACCCTCTACCCTATACCCTATACCCTTGGCCAATGACTTCGTCATTGGCTTTTGGCCCCAAGTTCGCGATGCGTTAATTCCACGGTGGCCTTGTATTTTTCCCGCAGATGGCGGGCCAGGGCTTCGGCGCAGTAAACGGAGCGGTGCTGGCCGCCGGTGCAGCCGAAAGACACCATCAGGTCCGTAAAATTCCTGGAAAGATAATTTTCCACGCTGGCGTCAAGCAACCCGTAAACATGCTCCAAAAATCCCGAGACCGCGGCCTCGCCGTCAAGAAATTTTATTACCGCTTCGTCTTTGCCGGTAAGACGCGCGTATTGCTCAAGGCGGCCGGGGTTTGGAAGGGCGCGGCAGTCAAAAACAAAACCGCCGCCGTGGCCTTTCTCGTCGGAAGGCACGCCGTTGTGGTAGGCGAAGCTGGTAACGCGGGCCGTAAGGCCAAGGCTCGGACAGCCGAACTGGCGAAGGCGTGAGGACGAAGAAACGCGCCTTAAGACCTGTAAAAGTTCAGGGAGTTTGGGCGGCAGCTCGGCATTTTCCAAAAGCCATTCAATATTTCTTACGGCATAAGGCACGCTTTGGAGGAACTGGGTTTTACCCTCGTAAAAACCGCGCAGACCGTAGGCACCCATGGCCTGCATGATGCGGACGAACGCGAAAGCGTGGAAATGCCGCATGAATTTAACCCTGTCCGTTTTGGCCGTAATGCCGGCGGCGTCAAGATAATATTTTATAAATTCGGTCCGCGCCCTTGGGCGGATATCCGCTTTAGCGTCGTATAACATAGAGGCAAGGTCGTACTGAGCGGCGCCTTTGCGCCCGCCCTGATAGTCTATAAACCAGGGCTCGCCCGCGCGCAGCATCACATTTCTGGACTGGAAATCGCGGTAAAGGAAAAAATCCGAATCGGCCTCAAGCAGGAAAGAGGCCAGGAGGTTAAAATCATCCTCTAGCTTCTGTTCATTGAAAGGTATATTGGCGAGCCGGAGAAAATAATATTTGAAATAGTTCAGATCCCACATTATGGACTGCCGGTCAAAAACGGCGCGCGGGTAGCAGTAAGAGTAATCAAGGTTTTTACCGGCCGGCGTCTGGAACTTCGGCAGCCAGTTCAGGGTTTTTTTATAAGCCTCAACAACCTGAGGCGGAAGCTCCGGGCCCGTACGCTCTTTTTGCATGAACTGGAAAAGGGTGGTATCGCCCAGATCTTCTTCAAGATAAAAGCCGGTTGCCTGCTCAAAGGCGAAAATTTCCGGCACCGGCAGACCTTCTTTTCTGAAATGCCTTGAAAACTCAATGAAGGCCCTGTTCTCAGGTTTATCGGGGCCGTACGCGCCTATTACCGTGCGCGCGGCGGACCCAAGCCTGAAAAGACGGCGCGCGGAACCGTCGCTGCCCACCGGCACGATGGTTTCAGGCTCAGAACCGAATGTTTTTTCAAAAAAGCTTTTGAGCCCGGCTTCCAACGCCTGCGGCGGTTTCTCTTTTTCGCTGTTTTTTAAAGGCATAATCACCTTCTTCTTCCGGAATTCCCAAATTATAACAAAATCCGCCCGCTATGCCAGCGGGCGCCCGCCGCGCATGGCGGGCGGATCAATGCCTGAAATGCTTTATGCCAGTCAGCACAATGGCCAACCCCAGCCTGTCAGCGGCGGCCACAACTGCCATTTTCTTATTCCCAGCCGGCCCTCAAAACCGACTGCACCAATTCAAAGAACTTGTTTTCGTCTAAATTCTTTTTTTCATTGTTCCATGAAGCGGACAAACAGTACCAGGCGTTACTTTTGCTTTTTAAAAGCCAGGTCATGTTCAGCACTCCGGGCTCCGAGCCGCCTTTATAGCCCGCGTAAAAAAAATTGCCGGTCTCCATATCAAGCCCCGTATTCACCCCACCACCTGTCAGCCTTAGGCCGACAGGTGGTGGGCTCATAGCCAGGATATCCAGCGCCTGTTTGTCGTCTTTTTTATAGATATATTCCATCAGACGGCACAAATCGGCGGGTGAGGCCATCCACTCTATTTTGTCTATGCCGAAAGAGCTTTTTTTAACGGCCTCCGCTTTAAGCGGCGCCGCCGCTAGTTCCGACAGGAATCCGTATTTGTCCCCAGGAGGCAGATTCAGGTATTTGAGAACGGACTCGGTGTCGCTTTTCAGGCGGAACATTTCGGAAGTTTTAAGGAACGGACGCATCAGAGCCGGATTTGAATGGCCAAATTTTTGCAGGTATCCCTCCAGAGTCTTTCTGCCTATAGTTTCTATCAGCAGGTCCGCGGCGGTATTGTCGCTTTCAGAGATCATCATAACGGAAAGCGTGTGCGCGGTAAGGGGAGAGGCATCTGGCCATCCCGCCAAACCGCCGGCGGGGCCGTCCGCCTTAGGCGCCCGCCACACATCACCGGCGGGCAACTTGTCCGCCAACGCCGTAGTGGCGGACGGACGGCCGCCCGGCAGGGATTTCTGCTCTTCCCTAAGATGCACTATTGTCTTCCACCGAACTCCTTTCTCAAGCAACGCCCCCAAAACATAAAGTTTAAAGGCCGAACCCACGGCAAAATAGCCGTTTTCATTAACACCCGCCAGTTCCCCCTCAGCTCCGCCGGTCGGGGAAGGAACGCCGAAACGCCGGAGTATAAAGCCGGTTTTGCCTTCAAGGCGCACGAGTTTTTCCTTAAACTCCTGAAGCAAGAGGTTTTTTTTATATGCTGTCGTAAAAAAAACACCCGAAATCTTGCCGGTATCAGGATCAAGGGAGAGCGCCGCCGGCAGTTCAAAATTATTTTCCGTTTCAAAAATAAAGTGGGCCGAAAAAGCGGAGTCCGCGCGCTCAAGACGCACCGCCGTAACACGGCCATTGCTTTTATAGATACCGGAAAGGATGTCTGAAAGTTTTTCAAGCGAGATCCGGTGAAAAAAGTTTTTATCAAACAGCCCGGGGAGATTTTGAGGCTTTTCCGCTATCTGAGCGGAAAGCAGGCGGGCGGCGGACTCAAGAGCCGCCGCGCTTTCGTTTTTTTGGGCGAAACTGTTCAGGCAGAAAAACAGCAGGCCGGCGGCTGCAAGGACGCTGCGGATAAGGAACCGCGTGATTTTATCCGCGCGTTTTGCGTCCGCTCCTACTGTTTTAAAGATGGCCATTTATTATTACTCCGGGCATTTCAGAAGATAAAATAACGCTCTGAAGTATAGTAGAATTATAAGTGACTACTCAGGTTGACAGGTTCACGGTTTAATATTATTTTCCCCACGATCTTCTTGTGTTTCCAGATTCCCAACCGTTGAACCGCTGAACCGTTGAACGGTGAACCTTATACTAACCTGAGTAGTAACAAAATTATACAAATACTGAACGATAAGGATATTTAACCATGCCTTTAATAATCTCCGAAGTGAAGGACAACATCGGTTCGCTCACACTTAACAACCCGGCCAGGCGCAACGCGCTCAGCCTTGAACTGTGCGAAGAAATGACAGCCGCTCTAGCGTCTTTCAAGGAGCTTAGAATCCCGGTGGTAATAATCCGGGCTGAAAAGAACGCCAGGGTCTGGTCAGCCGGACACGATATCACACAACTACCGCAGGTGCATCACGACCCGCTTGCCTACGACAGTCCCATGGAGCAAGCCTTCCGCAACATACAGGAATATCCGGGCGCGGTAATAGCCATGGTGCAGGGTAGCGTGTGGGGCGGAGCCACCGATCTGGCCGTAACCTGCGACCTCGCCATAGGCGACGAAACTGCCGCCTTCGCCATCACTCCGGTTAAGATGGGCCTGCCCTACAACGCCTCCGGCATCATGCACTTCATAAACCGCGTGGGCAGCAATATCGCGAAGGAAATGTTTTTCACCGCCGAACCGGTGAAAGCCGAGCGGGCATACCATTTCGGAATCCTGAATCATCTCATCAGTTCCCGCGACATTGAGCAGTTCACTTTTGATCTGGCCCGCGTTATTGCCGCAAACTCGCCGCTCGCGGTATCGGTGATAAAAGAGCAATTCCGGATACTGGCGGAGGCCCACCCTATAAGCCCCGAAGCATTTGAACGCATACAGGCGCTGCGGCGCAAAGTGTACAACAGCCATGACTATGAAGAGGGCATAAAAGCGTTCATGGAAAAAAGAAAACCGGATTTTAAAGGGGAATAACTACAACGGAAAGCGGCTGGAGCGATCTTCAGTGGACATACACCCTTGACCGGCATTGTTCACTGCTCTTGACAAGCCGGAATTTTTCGTTATAATATTTATCGCACTGTGGAATTTATTTTTAATTGTCTTACGCATTTTCCAAATATCATCGTTGACATATATTGCCGGAGGAGATCATGAAACACAGTAAAGCTTTCATTATTACCGCGGGCTGTCTCATCATAACGGGGGTTGCTGCTTATCTTAAAGCAACGCCGGATGGTAACATCCCCCGTGATTTAAGGGATGCCCCCATTTCTTCAGAAGCTTTGGAACAGTTGGGCGATACCGCGCGCATAAAAACGGGAAACCTCCCCACGCCAATCGCCACGGACACGAATAGCGGACTTTTGATACCTGCGGACATTCTTGCCAGAGCAGCCGCGCTTAATAATGGAAAGGAACCGGCTTCCCTTGAAAAGACGCTGACGCTTTTATATGAAGCCGGTGATATCGTGCAAGATGACGTTTCCATACGTGAGGGAAAAGGTCAGCTAAACAAATTAAATCCCAGACTTTTGGAGTTTTTTACCGCCAATTACAAGCCGGGGGCCATCGTTATCATAGGCGCAAAAGATGCGCTCGGAATGCTTTTCCGGACGGGGCAGATGAAACTGACTGCGGACGGACGCCCCTCCCGCTGGTCCCATTGTTTCGTATTCGGAGACCTGAAAACTGTTCCGGAAGAAGAGTGGGGCAAGCCGGATAAAAGCCCCTATATATATGAAAGCGATCTTCACATGAGTTTTAAAGACCATAGGATACATCTAAATAACGGGATTCAGGAGAATTGGATAGGCAAATGGAGCACAAACAAAATAGAATACGCCGCGATCATAGATCTGGGACTTACGGAAGAACAAAAAGGCATCGTTTTTAGGACGGCATTAGAGAGCATTGCGGCGCATATACGCTATTCGCTCCGCGACAACCTGGGAGTTTTGCTTGCCATGATAGAAGGACGCCAGGACAAGCCAAATCCCTTCCATGGTTCCCACACCGCCATGTTTTGCAGCGCCTTTGTAAGATACTGCTACGAAAAGGCTGCCAGGGACTTCTTTGGCCCGGAAATAAGCATGTTCAACACTACGCCGGAAGATATAGCCCGGATGGGGATTAAAACCGGCAAAATAATATACTATCAGCCATAATATGGCGCTTTTCGGCTCGTTAAACGTCTCATCTGAGGCATGACCGTTGGTTCTCCCGCGCTTAAAGCTTCCAGCCTCCTGAAAAACCCTGAAAATAGCCACCGGCACGGTAGACCTACTAATACGCTTCCTTATTTTCTAAAATAAAGCCGGGAAGATTATCGCGGACAGCTTGAAACGTATACTTTACGACCGCCTGTCCCGAAATGGACCAGTCTGCGTTTTATAATAGGATATTAACATGGCTAAGAAAAAAGTTCTGCTTATTGTGCGCGACGGATGGGGCATGGCTGAGCCGGATAAATTTAACGCGGTGGACAACGCCAAAAAGCCGAACATGGACCGCTACCTGAAAGAATATCCCAATTCCGTGCTTGAAGCCGCGGGCATTGCGGTAGGTTTACCCAAAGGATATCAGGGCTCGTCCGAAGTCGGACATCTTAACATGGGCGCGGGCCGTATAGTCATACAGGAACTTAAGAGAATAATGGACATGATAGAGGACGGAACATTCTTTAAAACCGCCGCCCTCAAAAACGCCATAGATAACGCGGTCAAAAACAACTCGGCTCTTCATTTAATGGGCCTTGTACAGGACGAAGGCGTGCACGCCCACCAGGATCATCTCTACGCCATAATGCGCCACGCCGCGAAGTCCGGAGTAAAACAAATCCGGGTGCACTTCTTCGCCGACGGCCGCGATACGCCGCCGCGCAGCGCGCTCAGCTTTCTGAAAATGCTTGAAGAAGTGATAAAAGAAGTCCCCGAAGCTGAAATAGGCACTATAATGGGCCGCTACTACGCCATGGACCGCGGTGAAAAATGGAAACTCACCGACCAGGCCTATAACGCCATAACGAAAGCCGAAGGAGCCCGCGCCGCTACCGCCGAAGAAGCCATTAACCGCGCTTACGCGGACCTGAAAAATCCGAACGGCCAGCCTATTGTGGACGAGTACCTCCCCCCCACCATAATAAGCGGCTACAAAGGCATGAAAGACGGCGACTCCGTGGTGCACTTTAACTTCCGTCAGGACCGCGCCATACAACTTACGAAGGCGTTCGTAGAAGACAATTACGCCGGCGCGCGCTGGAAAAAATTAAACATAACCTACTGCGGCCTCACCCGCTATTACGACTCTTTCAAGTTCAGCGCGCTGCCTCCCATGGATGAAGGCGGCGGCATGGACAATCTGCTCGGGCAGATAATCTCAAACGCAGGTCTTAAACAGCTGCGCCTCGCCGAAACCCAGAAATTCAAACACGTGACCTCCTTCTTCAACGGCAAACGCACCGAACCGTACAAAAACGAAGACCAGGTGGAAATAATGGGCGCCTGGGACCCGTCCAGCTTCGGCGAACATCCCGAAATGAACGCACCCGAAGCGGCCGAGCGCGCGCTTACCGAAATTGCCTCTGAAAGATACGACTTCATCCTGGTCAATTTCGCCAACGGCGACATGGTGGGACACACCGGTATATATGAAGCCGCCGTAAAGGCCATTGAAGTGGTGGACGGCATGGTCGGCAGGCTTGTGGACGCGGCGCTTGAGCACGGCTACACCGTAATGGTGACTTCCGATCATGGTAACGCCGAGGAAATGTGGGACTATAAAATAAACATGCCTAAAACCGCCCATACTACCAACCCCGTGGAATTTTTTTACATAGCCGGGGATATTTCCGCAGTAAAACTGCGACAGCACGGCATACTTTCTGATATTGCCCCCACCGTGCTTGAAACACTGGGTCTGCCAAAGCCGGGAGATATGACGTCAGAATCGCTTATTGTCTGCAATAAGCGATTGCCGTAAGCCGTAGGCCGTAGGCCATATGCCATAGGCCGTATGCTATAGGCATTTTAAAGAACTCTTTGCAGCTTATGGCTTACGGCATACGGCCTATGGCAGTCTTTATCTTTTATGTTCATCAAACTTAAAGTCCATCCGGGTTCAAAGACGGAAAAAATAATTAAGAAAGCCGGCGACGCTTATGAAATATGGATTAAAGCGCCGGCTGAAAGAGGCCTGGCCAACGCTTCGGCGCGGCGCGCACTGGCACTGGCTATGGGAATTGACGCTAAAAAGATACTCCTTATAAAGGGGGCCCATTCCCCGGCTAAAATAGTAAAAATCCTGTAGTCTCCTCCGGGCGCTCACACGCCGACAGCCAATATGCCTTCCAACCACCCAGACCCCTACGGCAGTCCGATGCTTGTTCTGTCGGATGCCTGCAATCTGCGCTGTATTTTTTGCAGTTCGCAGGGACATGGCAGGAAACAATCCGCACAGCGAATCAGGACGCTCATTGGAAAAGGAAACGAAAATCTCCTTATAGGTGAGTGGGAAGAACCTACCTTATCCCCCAAACTGCCATATTGGATATCATTTGCGAAAAAAACCGGTGTTAAAAATGTGATCCTCAGGACCAATGGAGTCAAATTATCGGATAAAAAATTTGCCGGCGATGTGATTAAATCTGGAGTGGATAAAATACACATCAATTTTCCTTCTCATCTGGGGAAACTGGCCGATTTTCTGCTCCAGCGCAAAGGAGCATTCAAAAAGCAGGAACAGGGAATAAAAAATTTAATTAAACTTAGTGCCGCCACTAAAATAGCGCTTGTATTTGTGATAACCGCGTTTAATTACAAAACCATGGCGCAATACTGCCAATTTGTCAGCGCGCGATTTCCCGGCATAAAAACCATTTCTTTTAACATGATATGCATAGCGGGATATGTCAATAAAAGGAAATTCCTGATTCCCCGTATGGCGCAAATAGAACCGCATCTCGCTTCCGCTGTCCGATTCTGCGCACTCCATGGATTGCGGAGCATGGTGGACAACGTACCTTTGTGTCTCATGAACGGTTTTGAGCATCTGTCCGTAGACTTGCAGTGTAATTCCGCTGAAAAAAATGTGCCGGAGAAAAATAAACAGGAAGTATGTAAAAGCTGTTCGCTCTCGGGCTTATGCCCCGGCATCAGGCTGGATTACGCGGAATTGTTCGGCTGCAAAGAGCTTAAACCCTCTAAAAAATCACCGCAATTGATTTTAACCGCGCTTAAAAGGAATCTGCAGGAGACCTATAAAGAGCCTTATCGTAAATTCCCCCCCGGCAGCGGCAAAGAAGATTTTTGCATTTAAGAAAAAGGGTTAATAACCAAAAATAGTAAGAGGGGCTGTCCCCTCTAAAAGCGTAAAAAAATTATAGTATAATCACTTCCATGTGGCGCACAAAAATCGCGAGAAAGATAGTTATAGCGGCTTTTCTTATTCTAGCGGCAACTCTCATAACTTTACTGGCAAGGCGGATGAACCTGGGTCCCGTGCGGGCCGTGCCCGCTTTCCGCGCCTCCGGCCCGAAAACAGCCGAAATACAGATTTACGAATACACCGACTTCGCCTGCCCCGCCTGCAGAGCGGCTTATCTGCAGCTTGAAGATATGCTGAAGCTTTACAACGGGCACATAGCGGTTAACTTCAAGCACTACCCGCTTGTGTCCATACATAAATGGTCCTTTCACGCCGCCGTTTACGCAGACTGCGCCGGCGAGCAGGGTAAATTCGGGGAATACGCGGCCCTGCTTTTTGAAAATCAGGCCGCATGGGGGCAGGCAGAAAAAAAACCGGAGGATTTTTTAGACTACGCCGGCAAACTGAAACTGGACCTGGCGGCTTTTGAGACCTGCTCAAACAAAGACGAAACCATTAAACGGGTACAACTTGAAATGGCCGAGGGGGAAATGAAAGGCGTTGACGCTACCCCCACTTTCTTTATAAACGGGAAACGCGCCGTGGGCACTGGTCAGCTGCTTGACGCGGCAAAACATTTTGACAACCTGATTAAAAAGTCTTAGGGTTGGGGAGTCTGGGAGTTATTAACTCTGCGACTCTCAGACTGTCCGATGCTAAGACTTCTTTTTGAAAGTCTTTTGCTGCCGACTCCCGACTCTAATACGCATAGCTCCCAGACTTCAGTCAGTCAATTAAAAAATATATGGAAAACGAAAACAGGGCAAAAATAATAGCCGGGGTTGTTTCAAGGCTTGTTGTGGGCGGAATTTTTATTTACGCGGGCTATTTAAAGGCCGTCTCCCCCGCCGAGGAGTTCGCCTACGCCATAGAAGGCTACAAAATAGTCCCGGCCTGGCTCGCGCTCTGGACGGCGCTCGTTCTGCCATGGCTTGAAATTTATCTGGGGCTTATGCTCACCGCCGGCCTGTTTACCCGCTTTTGCGCCGCCGGCGCGGGCCTGCTGCTCCTTGGGTTTGAAGCCCTGCTCGCCCAGGCCTGGCTGAGACATTTACCCGTATTGTCCTGCGGCTGCTTCGGCGCAAACGGCTCTACCTCGCTAGGAGTGGAATTTGCGCGCAATATCGCGCTGCTCATCTTTGCCGTTCTAGCTTTCCGTTTCGGCACCGGGTTTTCGCTGGATTCGGCGGTCAAGGGCCCGTGACAGGCATGATTAAAAAAATATCTCTCCCTGCAATGTTCTTTTGCGCGGCCTTTTCAGCCCTCGCTTTCCGGCCGGACGCCCAGAAAGCGGCGGCCAAAGCCAGTTGGATGAACGTGTCGGCGCTCGATACAGGAAGTAATTATTACATGGAAATAGCCCAGGATGGCAGGGCACTGATACGGACTGAATCAAAAAACTCCGCCACCACGCGCCGAGGCCGGATACCGCCGCAGCTTGCGAAAGACTTTTTTCGCGAAATTGAGAATTCGGAAGTAATAAACGCCCAGAGCGCCGCAGCCAATAAAATGGTTTTCTACCGCGGTGAGGTTTTAAAAATTTCAGCCTATATAACCGGGGAATTGCGCCGCGTGAACGCTCCGCTTAATACTTTCGGAGAGGCCTTCTCTCACGCTTTCAGCGAGGCAAAAAAGAACATAGAAAAACTGCCGCTTGAGAAGAATCTCTGCGGTTTCCTGAGCGCGGAACCGATTGAGGGGGACGCGCTTGATCAGTTCCGAGAAAACGCCTCAAAAGAGCGCGAAGTAAAGAATATTGAAACTTACGATATACAAAAAGTTAAACCTCTTTTTGACGCCATAAAACATCCCTACCGGCTTATTGCGCTTGAGAGCCAGGGCGATCTGAAAAACATCAGGGATTTTATCTCTCTTTACCAGCTTTACGGTCTGCGCAGACTTTTTTACGTGCCAAGCACCAGGGGGGTTTTCAAGTGTCAGGTGCTGGAAGCCGGCACAGACAGGGCCGAACGCGCCGCGGCCGCCTCAGGCGGACGGCAACCCCGGATATGAGTTCAGGAGTTTAGAGTTTAAGAGTTCAGAATCTTCAAACTCACAACTCCAAAAATCCCTAACTCCCCGATTTTTTTGTTAGAATAAAGCTATGGAACAGGAAAAACCTATACGGGTAGTGGCAGTGGACGACGATGAGGCCATACTTGAAATTTATGAAACAGGCCTCGCCTCGGACAACTGCGAGGTAAAAACTTTTTCAAACCCTAAAAAGGCAAGGGAATTTTTCGCCAATGCCAGGCCTGAAGAAATACCCGATGTTATTTTGATGGACATCATGATGCCGGGTGTTGACGGCATAAGCCTTATGGGCGATATCAGAACAATGAGCGCTTCGGCCCATGTGCCGATACTTGCCGTAAGCGGATTAAACGACGCCGCCACCTTAAATGACGCCCTGTTATTCGGCGCCATGGACTATCTCGTTAAACCTTTTGACCTGGAAACGCTGCTGGCTAAAATCAGAAAAGCCGCCGAAATTTCCCGCAAGAGAGCGCCCAAACCCGCCTGAACTCTGGTAAGGACCCGTAAACAATCCACATGCCAAATAAAGGAAAAATTGGCCTTTTCCTGACTTTCGCACTTTTTGCAGTAGCCATCGTAACGGCCTGCAGCCCGGTTTTCAAAGCCGGCCACACAAACTGGGATGACCAGCTCTATACATATAAAAATCATTCCGTCCAAAGCCTGTCAGCGGCTAATTTTTTTGATAATTGCAGATAAAGGCCTAAATTTATAACATATTAAGGCAGGGAAGCTGGAAAAAGGGAGAGAGTTTAGTTAGAGGTCAGAAATCAGAGGACAGAGATCAGATATTAAGAAATAAGATTTGAGGAAATCCAGTGCGGTCTTACTTCTGACATTTGTCCTCTGACTTCCACCTTTACCCTGATTTTAACGGAGATAAAATGATTAGGATGTTGAAAAATGTTTTTACGCAAAAAACGCACGACGGCACCACGGAACGCCTGCTGCAGCTGGCACTGGCCTACTTCGCCACCTACATATTGACCGGAATTGCTCCTAAATACTTTATGAATACCGCTCCCGGCTATCCCGCCATGAGCGATGTCCAGTATATGGTTTACTCCACGCTCTTATCCAGTCTTTTCTGCGTAACGCTCGTCATAATCTGGAAATGGTATAAATTCCAGTCCCAGGGCAAAATCACGGTATTAGGCCTGAGTTTCCCTAAAGAGTTCCTTTATATCATTCCGTCCGGCGTCTGCACCGCGGTGGTCATTCCGACCACCACGCTGATGTACCTGCTGCCCATCTCGGTGATGGTTGCCATGATAATCATGCGGGCGAGTATCATCGTAATAAGCCGCCTTATTGATTCAATACAGATACGCCAGGGCATCCTGACTAAAACAGTCTACATGGAAGAAAATGTGGCCGTAGTCTTCGCGTTGGCCGCCGTGGGAATGAAGCTATGTTATGTCAAGCCGGGCGACTTTGACTTCGTCCATAATGCCGCAGCAGTGACCATTCTAACCTCTTACATCATTGCCTATGGCATCCGCATCTACATTATGAACTATTTCAAAAACACGCGGACCAAGGGGGTGCCATACGATAACAAAGGCTTTTTCGCCGTGGAACAGTTATCCGCCAGTACCACGATGATACTCGCTGCACTTGCCGTGGTATATTTCATGACCCCGGACCTGGCCAATCCCAAAGACTTCGTGGCCAACTTTCAGGACGCGTTCTCAAACGCCCATAAGGATTGGCTCAAAGCCGCCCTGGCAGGCATCCCTTACGGCATAGGCGCTTTTTTTTCGGTGTTCCTGTTCATGTTTAAGGGCCGCACCGCCACTTTCGCGGGGCTAGTTAACCGCCTAACCTCGCTTATCGCAGGCACCATAGCAACGCTCATTGTATTTCTGCTTATGGCGGCAAAACCGCCGGCCAGAGAAGACTGGCTCGGCCTGATACTGATCTTTATCGCCATATACTTCCTGGGCGTTTCCGAAAAGAAGCGCGCCTGCGAACTGGCAAGGGCTCATGAAATTGAGCTGGAAAAAGACACGGAAGCGGTCTGCGCCCCAGACGGAGAAGACCGCCATAAGCCATAGGCCGTATCTCAACTTTACGACTTACGGCAATAATTAAACTATTGCGGAGCTATACTATGAAAAACGCCAAGAACGAAAAAGTGAACATCTGCGTGATAGGCGCGGGTTATGTGGGCCTGGTCAGCGGCACGTGCTTTGCTGAGATCGGCCACCGGGTGGTATGTGTTGACAACGACCCTAAAAAAATTAAAATGCTGGAAAAGGGCGTGATGCCCATTTATGAGGACGGCCTGGAAAGCATGGTAAAGAAAAATGTGAAAGCCGGCCGCCTGCACTTTTCAAGTTCAATAAAAGAGGGCATGTTTCACGAAGGCCGCCGCGCTGAAGCCGTCTTTATAGCGGTAGGCACCCCCCCCCGCGACGACGGCTCGGCCGAGCTTTCGGCCATTGAAAAAGTTTCGGAAGAGATCGCCAATAATATAACTGGATACACCGTTATAGTGGAAAAATCCACCGTACCTGTAGAAACCTGCGACTGGATAAGTAAAACCATAAACCGATACAATAAAAACAGCGTTCCATTTGACGTAGCATCAAACCCCGAGTTCCTGCGCGAAGGGACGGCTGTCGGAGATTTCTTAAACCCCGACCGCGTGGTGGCCGGTGTCCCCACAAAAGAAGCCGAGGCGGTTTTAAAACGAATTTACAAGCCTATGAAAGGCGCAAAGGTGCTGTTTACAAGCGTTAAAAGCGCGGAACTTATAAAGCACGCCTCCAATTCCTTCCTTTCCACAAAAATATCTTTCATAAACGCCGTGGCGAATGTCTGCGAAAAAACCGGCGCCAACATTGAGGATGTGGCCAAAGGCATGGGCCTGGACAGGCGGATAGGACCCGCTTTCCTCAAGGCGGGCATAGGCTTTGGCGGATTCTGTTTCCCCAAGGACCTTGAAGCCTTCTACTGGCTTAGCAAGCGCAAAGGCTACGACTTTGAACTTTTAAAAACCGTCAAAGATATAAATGAAGGGCAGAAACTATGGCTGGTAAAAAAAGCCGAAGAAGAGCTTTGGAACCTGGCGGGCAAAACCGTGGCGATGCTGGGCCTCGCATTCAAGCCTGAAACCGATGATATGCGTTTTGCCCCAAGCATTGACGTAGTGCGTGAGTTTTTAAAGCGGGGCGCTAAAGTCCGAGGCTACGATCCGGTTTCGCAGGAAAACGCCAAGCGCGTGATAAAAGATATTTACTTCGCCAAAGACGCATACGACTGCGTTAAAGGCACCGACTGCGTGTGCCTGGTCACGGAGTGGAAGGAATTTTCCGCCCTGGACATGAAAAAAGTCCTGAAGACGGTAAAACACCCCATATTCATAGACGGCCGCAATCTTTATAATCCCGCCAAAATGCGGGGGCTGGGTTTTACGTATACATCAGTCGGCCGCCAGTAGAGCGCCTGTAAGGCGCCCTACTGGCCGGCAACAGAAGGCCAAAGAAAGCAAAAGAAGGCAACAGAAAGCAATAAAACTCCTTCTTCCAAAACCTTCAGTTGCGTTCCGTTACTTTCAATTGCGTTCCTTTGCTATAGATCAGGATTCACCTATGAGAATATTAGTTACCGGCGCGGCCGGTTTCCTGGGCAGCCACCTCGCCCGTTACCTTATAAGCAAGGGGCATTCCGTGGTGGGCATCGATAATTTTATTACCGGCAATATTGAAAACATAGAAGATCTTTTCGGCACGGCTAAATTTTCATTCCTTAAATATGACGTAACTAACCATCTTTACGTGCCGGGCAAACTAGACGCGGTGCTGCATTTCGCAAGCCCCGCCTCTCCGATAGATTATTTAAAATACCCCATTCCCACTCTGAAAGTGGGCGCTCTGGGCACGCACAAGGCGCTTGGGCTCGCCAAGGAAAAAAATGCGGTTTTCATGATAGCCTCCACCTCCGAGGTTTACGGCGACCCGCTTATAAACCCGCAGCACGAAGGTTACTGGGGCAACGTAAACCCCATAGGGCCGCGCGGAGTTTACGACGAGGCCAAGCGTTACGCCGAAGCCCTGACCATGGCCTACCACCGCTACCATAAAATGCCTGTGCGGATACTCCGCATTTTCAACACTTACGGCCCCAACATGCGCCTTAAAGACGGCCGTGCGGTCCCCAACTTTATGATGCAGGCGCTTAAAGGCAAACCGATAACGGTCTACGGGGACGGCTCCCAGACGCGCAGCCTGTGCTACGTCTCGGACCTGGTAAACGGCATCTACCGCCTGCTGATGAGCGGCGAGAATGATCCGGTAAACATAGGCAACCCGCATGAGATCTCGCTGCTGGAACTGGCCGAAACCATAAAACGGCTTGCCGGCGGCAGGTCTAAAATAATTTTCAAACCGCTGCCGCAGGATGATCCGAAAGTGCGCCGCCCGGACATTACCCGCGCTATAAAACTGCTTAAATGGCAGCCCAGGGTAGCGCTGGAAGAAGGCCTTAAGAAAACCATCGTCTACTTCAAAGCAAAAATGAAATAGCGCGCCGAAACCCGGTCGAAACAATAAACCGGCCGGGAGAAACCCGGCTGGTTTCCTTTTATAGCCGGCGCCTTTATCCCGAGTAATCCCTTATCCAACCGTATATCAATCCTTGTAAACCCCTACCGCTTTGAACAGATATCCCACAGCGCCAGTAGTAAAAGGCCAAAAAAAAGAACCGTCCGCCTAAGGCGAACGGCTCTTTTAAACTTATTGCCGAATGTCTTGTTACTTCTGGTACCAGTTAATAAACTCATCCCACTGGGACGCGGCGGCCCAGGCAAGTTCATTATAATCGCGGTTGAAGCCATAACGCGGCATGTAGCCGGCTATGCCGTGGGAGTCAGAGTAGCCGGAAGAGGCGCGGTTATGCGCCACCAGCGCGGTCTTTATGTAGTTCGCTACGGCGTCGGCCTTGGCCTTCACGGTGGCGTTCCCGGTGCTGGCGGCCATCAGGCTGGCAAAGTGCGCGATATCGTGGTTGTCGCTTACAGCATAGCTCTGTGAGCCGGAGATGGCGGTTTTCACCAGGGTCTTTTCATTAGCGGCCATCATGGCGGAAGCGAAGTCGTTCATCAGGGTCAGAAACTGCCCCAGTGCGGCGGTCTTCACCAGGCTTTGCGTATAGTCCCCGCTCTGCGCTTCGTAATGGTTGGAGTAGGCATCCACGGCCACTTTCCCCATTTCTTCCGCGCCCATACCAGGCTTGGCGACCAGGGGGGCCAGCATGTCGTTGTAGGTGTAGCCGTCGCCGGGTTCGGTTTCTTCGGAACCTACCACATAGGTGGCATAATCCTTTATCTCATATACAACTTCTGGCATTTGCATAAGGCAGGCATCGGAACCATACACATCCACACCGCCCATCTCTTTAAGCAACATTCCTAACTGGGGAGTGGTTATGTTATTGCCGGTTTCATCATCGTAGGAGATACCCTTGTTCACACCGGCGCGCACACTCTTGTCCCAGCCGGAACCATGATTCCATACCACCAGCATGTATTTTTTGGCAGGGTAGGCAGCCTTTGCCCATTTGCCGAAATCTATAACGCTCTTATAATCCCCCATGTCCACTTTGCCAAGGTCTTGCAGCACCGGGGAGGTTACTTTGCTGAAGTCATTATCTTTCGTCACCAGATAGCGGCGGGTGCCCACCCAGTTACCGTCGGAGGAGTCGTAACCGGACATGCGGCCCATTTCCACCACAACATTGACTTTATCGGTGGAGCCGATCTTTTCCATCTCGTTCATGTCCAGCAACCCGTACTGTTCCAGATTGTTTTTGGAATTCACATAAACCATTATGGTCCATTCGGCCTCCGATTTACCTAACATCCAGCTAAACAGCCCCTTGCCCTGCGGCGCAGCCGGCGCGGGAATCTCCATATTGGCTATTTCCTGTTGAAGGCTGGTTTTACCGGGGGTGTCAAAATTTATTTCAGCTGACACCGATGTTGAAACTGCGGCTATTATGGCAAGTGCTACGGCTGATTTCCTGAACATTACTACCTCCCGTGCGGCGTTTTTAGCTGGCAGACCTTGAGCTGGAGAAACGACTAAAGTCTGCATTGATATTCTAAAGATATTGACAGTTACAATCAAGGACAAAGGGCCCAGATGGGCATAGGTTAAAAGACCTATTCCGTTTTAGGCCTAAAGTCCTACGGACATTGCCCCGCGCCCCCTATTCGCTATTCGCCACTCGCTATCCGCCGTCCTTATCGTATTTGCGTGAATGCGCGAGGTGTCTTTGATTTTTTTCGCATAGCCGCCGCTTAAAACCACGGCCACCGGCAGCTTGCGCCTGAAGCATTCGGCTAAAACTAAAGCGTCTCTTTTTTTAATACCCGACATGGTAAGATTAAGCCCGCCAAGCAGATCCCCTCTATATACATCGGCCCCTGCCACATAAACAGCCAAATCCGCCCTTGCCGCGTTGAGCGCGGCCGAAAGATTGCGCCGCAGCAGAGCCAGATACCCGCCGTCGCCCGTGCCGGGCCGAAGCTTGATATCCAGCGAGCTTTTTTCTTTTTCTTCCGGGTAAATCTCCCCATTGTGCATTGAAAAAGTGAAAACATTTCTGTCTTTTTTAAAAATTGAAGCCGTGCCGTTTCCCTGATGCGCGTCCAGGTCAATAATTACAGCGCGGCGTATTTTTTTCGCCTTAAGCAGTTTTTTAACCGCCACCGCGATATCGTTAAGCAGGCAGAATCCTTCTCCGTGATCCGAGAACGCGTGATGCGCGCCGCCTCCGCAATTAACACCGAGGCCGCTTTCAAGCGCCAGTTCCGCCGCTTTTATGGTGCCGCCCACATTCATCAAATGCGCCAACGCCACGGCGGGCGTTATCTCAAGTTCGGCCTTTGTGGAATCTATGCGCGTAAATTTAAAGCGAAGATTTTTTTCCACCCAGGGCCTGGTATGCGCCAGTTCCAGGTCTTTTTTGGAAGGCCGGGCCGGTTCAACCACATCCCGCCGGGAAACCACACTCCCCCTGATCAAAATCTTAAGCGCTTCTTCAAATTTTTCCGAACGGAACACATGGCCGCTGTTTTTTACCGTATAAAGTTTTGAAAAAGCTATTTTCATCAGGCTGGTTCCGATCCCTGCAAACTCAAAAAATGCTATCGCTTTTTTTCACAGTCCGAAACATCGCCTTTCGGGTTAACCGTGTTTTTCTCCACCATGAGAACCACGGTCTTTTCGCTGGCCCTTGTCCGATGGAGAACCGCCCTTGGAACCGTGTAACCCTGATTCGGGAGAAGCTCCAGGGTTTTCCCTTCCAAGTCCAGAAAAAGCCGCCCCTCAACCACCAGGAAAAACTCATCCTCTTCGTTATGTTTATGCCAGTGGAACTCGCCTTCAAAAATCCCCAGCCGGACAAGGCAGTCATTAACTTCGGTCAGGTTGAAATTTATCCATTTTTCCGTGTTTTCCATTACCCTCCGGTTAATATCAATAATGGTCGATTGGCCGATTTTTCCGCTCATTATGCAGCTCCTTCAAAACCTCTAATGGACATAAGGGTCCTTACCATATTACTATCCCCCCACATCTGAAACTTCCGACCTCCTGAAAAATTTGCAAAAAGTCTTCCCCTCTCGCTATAATACCAAAAGCGGGACGTTTGTATTAAATTTTTACGTGGTTTTCCCAGCCGTCCTCCAAAACGGACAGCTGGGTGTGAGGGAGTCGGTGTGTTTCAGTCCGCCGGGGCGGGACCAGCCCTTCTGGATGCAAGGCAAAGCCATATACGCCATACTCAAACCTGTCAGATGAAGTTCTGCGCCGAAAGAGCAGTGCTGGGCCTGGTTATACTGCAGCACAGGTGCCCGCAGCCGCCGCAGGATAAATTGTGTTTTACGGTCGGAAGGTTTAACAGCTTTTGCAGGCCTAATAACGCTTTTACCGAGAGGGATACATGGAAAAACGCTCTAAAGTAATGGATTTTTTAATTTTGATGCGGGTAAATCAATGGGTAAAAAATATTTTTGTATTTTTAACGATATTTTTTGATTTGCAGATCAGCAATCCTTTGTTGTTATATAAGACCTGTCTGGCATTTTTTGCAGTTTCATTCTGCGCCAGTGCGACTTACATATTTAATGATTACTGCGATATTGCGGAAGACCGCAAACATCCGATTAAATCCAAAAGGCCTTTAGCCGCCGGCAACGTGTCCGTTGCCGGATCTTTTTTATTAGCGGGACTGTTACTGTTTTCCGGTTTAATTATCGGCTGGTTTTTAGGGTCTCAAGTATTGTTTTGGCTGATAATCTATGTGCTTAGCAATCTTTTATACACCCTTTTTCTTAAACATATCGCTTTGGTCGACATCTTCGTTATAGCTTTGAATTTTGTCATAAGATTAACTATTGGCGAAGCTGTTGCCAATCTGAAAAATTCTTCCTGGATAATACTTGCAACCATGCTTTTTGCGCTTTTTATCGCTTTAGCGAAGCGGAGAGACGACGTATTAGTTTGTCTTGATAAAAATGAAAAATACCGCAAAACAATAGGCAGCTACAATCTTGATTTTTTAAACGCCGCAATAACAATAATGGCGGCAGTTCTTATAGTTTGTTATGTAATGTATACGATGAGTTCTTTCAGCATAAATAAATTCCACACCGACAAACTTTATTTAACCGTGGTTTTTGTTGTTTTAGGGATTATGCGATATCTGCAGATAATTTTCGTGTCAAATAAAAGCGGCGCTCCTGCTGAAGTTTTATTGACAGACAGGTTTATTCAACTTGTCATTATGGGTTGGATATTAGCTTTTTATGCGATTGTTTTGTGATCCGTATTTAAAATGATTCTATAAAACAGCTTTTATGAGATATCTTAGGGTGTTTAGAAATTTAATTGAGAAGCGTCCCATATTGGTCGTATTTAATGTCACTAAATTGTGCAATCAGCGCTGCCCAATGTGCGACATATGTAAAACGTCCAGTAATGATATGGACATCGGCATGATAGGGGAATATTGTCGCGCTCTCGCAAAGTTTGGCGTGGGTTACGTGTTTTTGCAGGGCGGGGAACCGTTGATGCGCAGGGACTTGTTAAATATTGTGGATGAATTTATCTCCAATGGGATTAAGCCTACTATTATAACCAACGGTTTGCTTTTAACCCGGGACATGGGATGCGCAATAGCAAAAAGACAATGCAACCTGGCCATAAGCCTGGATTCTCTCAATAGGAATGTTTACAAGAGAATGAGGGGCGTTGATGAACTTGATACCGTTATCCGCAATATCCGGGTTATTTCCGAAATTAAAAAACATAAAGGTTTATGGGCTGTAACCACTACGATCACAAAACTTACAGGTTTGCGGGATGTTAAATGCATGGAAAAATTTGCCCGCGATAACGGCTTTATGTTTGCAATAAGACCATATGTTTTTGTAAACGGCGCCGCCGGGAAACGCGATGATGACCTTGTTTACAAGTATGAAGATGTGCGGGAGATATTTGATTATATGCTGCGCATTTCACGTCGGAATAATTATTTGGCCAGTCTTGTTTATAACGAGCATATTCGCTACATAAAAGGGGAGAAGCTGTTTTCCTGCGATGCGGCAAAGCATAGTTTTGTTTTGGGCGAATCGGGAATCTTTTCACTCTGCATGGAGTTCCCCGGTTTGAATTTTAGTCTGGAAGAATATGCTCAGGCTGCGGAAAATTGCACGGCCACATTGGAAGACTGCAATGACAATACTCCGTGTTTTTACAACAATGCTCGTGAAATAGGGATCCTTTGGCGCAACAAATTCCGCATTCTGGTTAATTTTCCCAGAATTCTTTGGCAGATGATCCGGTACGGGAATTTCTTTTAGAAAAGATCTGTAAGCATCTGTAAGCAATGCAAGGCCGGTTCTAGTCTGCCTTGTCCTGCCCGAAGCTTCCGGCCTGTTATATCCCTTCCCGTTAGAGGAGATAGGGAACGTTGAAAGAGATAGGGGCCGTTGTTAAAAGATTGAATAATCGGATATCAGAGATTGTGATATCTCTACGCAACCAGCACGGCAAGAAGGAAGGCCGCGCAGATAATTATGCAGGCATTTACGAATAAATCGCCGTAGCGGACATAAAAACTTTCAACCGGCTCGGCCGCAAGTTTCACCTCAACATCCAAAACCCCGGCTCTGTTAAGCCCCAGGCTGCGCTGAACTCCGCCCCAGGGGTCGATATACGCCGAGATGCCGTTATTTGCGGCCCTTAGCACCGGGCGGCGCGTTTCCACCGCTCTGAAAATATTTACGAGCAAATGCTGATATGGCGCGGCGGTGTTTAAATACCACCCGTCATTTGTGATATTCACGAATATTTCCGCTCCCTTCGCGGCGTCCTGCCTGAAAAGGAACGGGAAAATGGATTCGTAACAGATAACGCCGCTGATCTTTATACTTTTGCTCTCCCGCTCGCTTGCCGTCCCGCTTTCACGCTGCCTGACTTCCATAAGCGGCTGCGAGAATTTTCCCGGCAAAAATTCCCCAAGAGCAGCCACCGGTTTTATGTAGCGTCCCAGAAAATCCCTGAGCGGCACATATTCGCCGAAGGGCACCAGCACCCGTTTGTAATACTCCGCCGTTATCGTCCCGGAGAGGTCCACAAGGAAGGCCGCCACCCGTTTGCCGTCTCCGCGCGAAACCGAGCCCACAAAGTTGGCGGTCTGTTTTTCTTTCGCGACGCGCGATACCCAGCCGCCGTAGTGTTTATCTTCTATCCAGCCGGGCAGGGCGTTTTCCGGCCATACAATGAGGTCGGTTTTTCCTATCCCTTTTATCAGGCCGTTAATTTTCTCTTCTATGGCGGCGGCCTGCCCCGCGTCCCATTTGGCGTAAAGGTCTATGGAGGGCTGAAGCAGGCTTGCTTTGAGCGGCGCTTGAAAAACAACCGAATCAGCTTTTTTGAGCTCCCAGTCGCCGTAAAGCCATAGACCTGAAAACAGCGCCAGGGCGGGCAAAGATCCAAGCAGGACTTTAAGCGGTTTTCTTTTTTGATACATCAGCGCGCCCGCAAGCGCCCCGCTAAAACACACGGCGAAACTTAAGCCATAAAGCCCGGTAACGGAAACTATCTGTATAATTTCCCCGTACTGCCACTGCGTATAAGCAAGCGTGAACCACGGAAACCACGCCGCCTTGTAATTTACGCTGATCTTCGCCCATTCCATTACAACCCATGCGGCGGCGAACACATAAGGGAAAACCCCGGCTCCGGCCTTTTTAAGGTAAAAGCCGAAACCGGAAACCAGCAGGAATTCAAGCGCGAGCAGCGCGGCCAGCAGTATCAATCCGAGCGCCGAAAATGCGGGTTCAACTCCGCCGGCGCGCATGGTGGGATATATCCAGTAAAGAAGCCCCAGGTAAAAGAAGAAGCCGGAACCGAACCCGCAAAGCACCGCCGCTTTCAGGGTTTTGCAGGACAATATTGAAATCACCAGCGGCGCCAGAGCGAACCACGCCAGCCAGCCCTGATTAAACTTCGGACAGCTCGCGATAAGCAGCAGGGAAGTGAGTAAAACAAGCGAATAGCGAATAGCGAATGGCGAATAGCGGCTGATAAAAGAAAAATCGCTTTTAGTAGTGTTTTGTTTTCCCACCGCTAACCCCTATTCGCCACCCTTGTTTGCAACCTGTGACTTAAAACTTGTGACAGCAAAAGGAGCTTCGCTCCTTTTGCTACGTTCCATGGCATTTCTTATATTTTTTCCCGGAACCGCAGGGGCAGGGGTCGTTGCGTCCCATTTTTGAGTTGACAAACTTGTTCTGCGGTTTTTTCTCCGCCGCGGCCTGGGTCTGGGCGCCGGATTGAACCTGCTGCCGGTCAGCCGGCGGCTTTGGCGCGGCACGGGGCGGCAGCTGTATGCGGAAAATATATTCCACCATCTGGTCGCGCACGCGGGCAAGCATGGTTTCAAAAAGCGAGTAGGACTCTTTCTGATACTCTATAAGCGGGTCTTTCTGCCCGTAAGCGCGCAGACCAACGCCTTTTTTGAGGTGATCCAGATCGTAGAGATGATTTTTCCAGATATGATCTATGATCTGCAATAACAGCACTCTCTGCATCTCTCCGAAATCAACGCCGCGCTGGGCGAATTCCCCTGTTCTTCGCTTATACGCCTCAAGCGCGCGCTTTTCTATATCCTCCTGCGCGGCGGGGCGGGTGAGACCGCGCAGTTCGTCCTCGGTATACTCCAGCGAGAAACCGAAGGTCTTTTTTAAATACACGTTAAGCGCTTCCATATTCCAAAGCGCCGCGGCCTGCCCCTCGGCGGCGTTCAGATAAAGCTGTTCTTCGGCGGATTCTTTTATCATGCTTGTCACGCGCTCGGTAACATCCAGGCCGTCAAGCACCAGATTGCGCAGCTGATAAACGGCAAGGCGCTGCTTGTTCATGACATTGTCATAATCAAGCAGCTGCTTCCTTGAGTCAAAATTCATGCTTTCAACTCGCCTCTGGGCGCCTTCTATCTGGTGGCTGACCAGCATGGATTCTATAACCTCGCCTTCCTGCATGCCCAGTTTCTCCATTATGGAGGAGATGCGCTCCGAGCCGAAAAGGCGCATAAGCTCGTCTTCAAGCGACACATAAAACACCGAACTGCCGGGGTCGCCCTGGCGGGCGCAGCGCCCGCGCAGCTGATTGTCTATCCGGCGCGATTCATGGCGTTCGGTGCCCATCACATGCAGGCCGCCCAGCGACGCCACAAATTTCTGTTTTTCCTCCTCGGCGGGTGTTCCGCCGAGCACTATGTCGGTGCCGCGGCCCGCCATGTTGGTCGCTATGGTCACCTGGCCCTTGCGGCCCGCCTCCGAAATTATCTGGGCCTCCATTTCGTGGTACTTGGCGTTTAAAACCTGGTGCGGTATGCCTTTGGCGCGCAGCATGCCCGCCAGCTTTTCCGATTTCTCAATGGAGCGGGTGCCTACAAGCATGGGCTGGCCCTTGCGCCAGCGCTCGTCTATTTCCATAACTACCGCGTTATTTTTCTCGCGCTCGGTGCGGTAAATGCGGTCGGCGCAGTCGCCGCGCACGCAGGGGCGGTTGGGCGGTATTTCCACCACATCCAGCTTGTAAATTTCCCAGAACTCATCGGCTTCCGTCATAGCCGTGCCCGTCATGCCGGAAAGTTTTGAGTAAAGCTTGAAATAATTCTGGAAAGTGATGGTGGCAAGCGTCTGGTTTTCTTCTTTTATGCGGAGGTTCTCTTTGGCCTCTATGGCCTGGTGGAGGCCGTCCGACCAGCGGCGCCCCGGCATAAGGCGGCCGGTGAATTCATCCACTATGATTATTTCGCCGTCTTTTACCACATATTCAACGTCTTTCTTGAAGAGGTGGTGCGCCCGGAGGCCCTGCGTAAGATGGTGCGCCCACTCCGAGCCCACATCGTCGTAAATATTGCCTACGCTTAAAATTTTCTCGGCTTTGGCCACGCCTTCCTCGGTAAGCGTCACATTGTGGCTTTTCTCGTCCACCAGGGCGTCGTAACCCTTGCCGAGGTCGGTGCCGTCGCGCTTGGCGTTTATTTCCTCTTTTTCGGTGATAAAACGGGGCGTTAAAAGCGGTATGACGCGGTTAACTATATAGTACTTGTCGGTGGATTCCTCGGCGGGACCCGAGATGATCAGCGGTGTGCGGGCTTCGTCCACTAAAATAGAGTCCACTTCGTCCACAACGGCGTAATTGCGCGCGCGCATAACGCGCTCCGACTTGTCCAGAACCATGTTGTCGCGCAGATAGTCAAAGCCTATTTCGTTATTGGTAACATAGGTTATGTCGCAGTTGTACATTTTCCTGCGCTCTTCGTTCGTCATGTCATGCAGTATGAAACCGACCGTAAGCCCCAGAAATTCGTGCACGGGGCCCATCCACTGAGAGTCCCTTCTGGCCAGGTAATCGTTTACGGTAATCACATGCACGCCCTTGCCGGATAAAGCGTTCAAGTACGCCGGAAGCGTTGCCACCAGGGTTTTCCCCTCGCCGGTGAGCATTTCGGAGATCTTTCCGCGGTGCAGAACTATGGCGCCTATAAGCTGAACGTCATACGGGCGCAATTTAAGCGCGCGTTTTGAAGCTTCCCGCACGCAGGCGAAAGCTTCGCACAGGATATCATCCTCAGTTTCCCCCCTGGCCAGCCGTTCTTTGAATTCCGCTGTTTTAAGACGCAGCGCGTCGTCTGAAAGTTTGGAAAGGCCGTCTTCTAAAGCGTTTATCTGCTCCACCAGCGGCTGGATCTTTTTCAGCGCCCGTTCACTTCTGGAGCCTATAACAGCCTCAATAAGTTTTTTAAGCATATAGTGGTATTTAACAATTTTTGGAACAGCTTATAAAGGGCGATCTGGTGTGAGACGCGTAGAACCGGTAAAAACAATCGTTAAAACTGGAAGTAGATAAAAGGGGACACATTAACCGGACTGAAAAAATAGACGATCAAAAATTCAAAGAGCATGAACGCGAGCGTGTAACTTTTGCGGATGGAAAATTGCGGATAAGAAAAACCCAGGGATCGTGAAACAAAACCTCCCCCCAAAATAATCGCGATCCCCGCGCATGCCGGAACAAATGGCCACACAATGCCGGCCTGGTCCAGGAACAGAAGTTTTCTAAAAATTAAAATGGTAAAAGAAAGTGAAGGAGAACGGAAGAAAACCCAGGTAACCGACACAATTAATAATATGAAGGCCGCTTTAAACCAGGTCATGGCATTTTTCCATGAACCTGTTATCTGATTAAGGCCGGTAACCCTCTCAAATGCCAGGTATATTCCGTGCAGTCCGCCCCAAAACACAAAATTCCAATTGGCGCCATGCCATAAACCGCCAAGCAGCATTGTCAGCAAAAGATTGAAATAGGCACGGAACTTCCCTTTGCGATTCCCGCCAAGAGGGATGTACAGGTAATCACGCAGCCATGCGGATAAAGAAATGTGCCAGCGCCGCCAGAATTCGGTAAACGACTGGGCCGAGTAGGGCAAATTAAAGTTATCAGGCAGCACAAACCCGAATACACGCGCGATCCCGATTGCCATATCAGTGTAGCCGGAAAAATCACAAAAAATCTGGACTGAGTAAGCAAAAATTGCGATCCAGACAGTGCCTGGGGAAAACATGGATGGAGAATTGTAAATTTGATCCACCATAATGGCGGCATTATCGGCCAGAACCAGTTTTTTTAACAGGCCGCGCAGGATAAACTGGGCGCCTGCGGTTAAATTATCCGTACTAAATTCAATCCCGCGCTCCAGTTGCGGCAAAAATTGCTTCGCCCGCATGATGGGTCCGGCAACCAGGCGGGGAAAGAAAGTGATAAAGATTGCATAATCAAGCAAAGACCTGGCCGGTTTCACTACCCCCCGATAGACATCAATCACATAGCTGAGCGTTTCAAAAGTATAAAAAGAAATGCCGATCGGAAGGATTATATTCAATGAAGCAAGGTTCCAACCGAGCGGTGTCAGGAACGCGCTTACGCTGTTGATGAAGAAATTCAGATATTTAAAGGAAGCCAGTAATCCCAAATTTACAACTATGCTTACAATAAGGATTATTTTCCGCTTCGAAACGTTCTGAGTACTGACCAATAGCCTTGAAATGCTGTAATCCAGAACCGTAACAAATCCGAGAAGGCCCAAAAATCTCCAGTCCCAATAAGCGTAAAAAACACAACTGGCTAAAAGCAAGATCCATTTACGCCATTGCGGAACGCGGATGAGCGTCAGCAGGGCCAGCACTGCTATAAACAGAATAACGAACTCAATGGAGATGAAACTCATTTGATCAGTCTCTCAAGTATTTTCGCCAGGTTTTCCCCGATGATTTGATGACCGACGGCGTTGACATGCCCGGTTCCGGGAATTGTATTCAAAAAACCGCTAGGCGGCCGGTGATTCCTGAAAGAAATAAGAAACTCCGCGGAAGGATCAACGACATGAACATTTGGAATAGATTCGAGATCCTGTTTGATCATCTGATATTGCGTAAAATCGGGTTCAGTGAGCCTATTGTTATGGACCTCCGGTATAGGGGGGATCAGGACGATCACTAAATCGAGGCTCCCAAACGCCTCGCGGAGTTTGTTGAGAACTTTATGCATGACAATGTCTTTTGAGACCGGATAAACGGAGGCAACGGCATAATCCGGATTTTGACCGGGTGATTTTAAGGCCTGACTTCTTATCTGCTTAAAACGGGTCCGCCCATAATCCAGTATTGAAAAAAATTCCCCGATAGCCCTGACGGCATTATCCCGGTCCGGTTCGGGCTGATGTCTTACCAGGATCCGGCCGTCGTTTGAAATAACCAGCTGGTTAGAATCGCCTTTCACAAATTCCGCTGTTCTCTCAAATGCGCGCACAGTCGCCTGGATAACCACGATCAAAGGATGATATTGTTCGATAACGTAAGGCGCAAGATAAATTTGATCTACGATCGTCTGGCCCGATCTTCCGATGTTACGCAGATCAACGTCAAAGCCGTCCCGCCTCAGGATCGTTTCAGCGACAGAAACAAATTTATCGGTATCATTTACATTCAGGCCTTCCGCATAAGAATTCCCCATTACAACGATATTATTCGATCCCCCCGCATAAGGGGTCGCGATCTCCCCAAAACCCGAGTAATGGGTAATTCCGAATCCTTCCTGTCCATAGAGAACCCGGGAGCCTTGCGCCGGACGGCTTCCCATCTCTATGGTATAAGCATATTTTCCATTGAACCAGAACGTTGTGCCTCTTAAAAGGATTTCAATCAAAACCAAAACTGCCAGGCACCAGCAAGCGGCCCGGAACCGGTAAGTGCTGCCGGAAAAGGCCATTTTCATCCTGTTTATTAACGTAAGTTTATCAGCATCATCCGATCTTATCGTAAGTTTTCCCCGGACCTGAAGTTTCCAACCGCCTGAAAAATTTTGCAAAACATTTTGCAAAAAGCGTCCCCCTACCGTACATTTTATCTATAATACAAAAAGCGAGGTGTTTTTATTAAATTTTCAAAAGTTTCCCCCGCGCCGGTCGGTTTGTCAAGCGGGTGGTGAGATGGGAAGCGGGCTGTGTCAGTCGTCCGCCGGGATGGGTTCTATTTGCAGGCTTTTCGGGAGGAAGGTCAACGACGCTCATTGCTTTTAAGGCGTGCGTCACCCGGCCTGAATTCAAAGAGAGCCGCTCATCCGGACAATTAGTCTTATGAGGTAAATCGGAAACTTATGAAATGAATTAAGGTGATTTGATCTATGCGCATTGTTTTGATGATAAACGACAATTTCCACGATAATAACTTAGTAAGACAGCTTTGCCTGAAATATCCGTCCCATATCAAAGGAGTGGTAGTATCCGCCAAATTGTTCCCTGGCGGAAAAAGATCATATTTTTTCGCCGCTCTATATGTTTTACAAAAATATGGTTTGGGGCTATTTTTCCTGAGGGGAACTGAAGCTGCTGTTTATATTGCGAAGCATTACTTAAAGTTTATCGGGCTGTATCCGGATCATTTTGACATAAAGCATTTTTGTTCCGCAAATAAAATCCCGATATTCATATGCGCTGACATCAATGTTCCGGAATTTGTGGATAAGTTCAAGAGTCTTCAACCTGACATCGTGTTCTCACAGATCAACCAGACAACAGGAAAAGAGCTGCTTGCCGCCACCGCCATAGGGATGGTCAACAGCCATCTGAGTTTGTTGCCGGAATATCCGGGCGCTGATCCGGTATTCTGGGGCATGGTTAATGGAGATGAGGAGTTTGGGGTTACATACCGCTTTATAAATGAAATTCCGGACAGCGGCAATATTATCAGGCAAATTTGTTGTTCCGGTTTTGGGAAGCGAAGCCTTCATTTCCGGGAATCAGTGTTAAATGAAATATCCGCGTCTTATCTGCCTGAGCTGCTTGCGTCTCTTGAAACGGGAAAAATATCCGCATATCCCATGCCCATGCATGATGCGAACCGCTATTCCCTGACCACCAATGCCGCGCACAGGAAGTTCAAGAAAAATGGATGCGGGATGATAACCATGTTTGAGCTTGGGAAATTAGTGTTTAATGACGGCGTGAAGTGCGGGCCGATACACGCTGACAACCAGGCTAAAATGTTGTTGAAAAATGAATTCAGCAAATTCATATTACGGCATGAGCCGGGATATTTTCTTCCTTTGGTGAAATGTTTTGAAAAACACCTCGATATAACAGGCAAAAACATCCTTGAGTTCGGTTGCGGCACCGGTGATTTATCGTTTCTTTTATTGGAATGCGGAGCTCAAAGTGTGCTTGGCGTGGATATCGCTTATCCTGCCATTCAAAGCGCGCAAGTGCGGGCCGAACGGCAAAATCTTAAAAATGCCAGGTTCATTTGCGGCGATGTTTTGGAAATAAGCCTGGCTCCCGGATCTATTGATGCGGTAGTATCCCATTCGGCACTTCAGTATCTGACCGACGACTGGCAGCCATACCTGCGGCAATTGTATGCGACATTGTCACAGGGAGGCGTAATGATCGCTACGATAGAGGCAACCGCAAGCATTTTGAAACCAATACAGACTTTTAATCTTTATTTATTGCCGGAGTCAATAAAAAGGCATCTCCATCTCCTGTTTGGAGTGTTGCTGCGAAAAAAACCAAAGGATGAGATCATCAGGGGAAAATCCCGGTATTTAGGCATCCCGCCTTTATCTATAAGATCGAACGGGGAATTAATGGCCGAATTCGCAAAGGCGGGGTTTTCCAAAGTGCACATTGTGGATTCTGTGAAGTTGCATGTATTATCCAGGCCGCATCTGATTGTGATCGCGCAAAAATAGCACTCAAAAATAGTATTGATGAATACCCCCATATGACCGTCGCACGAATTCGTCCGACTCTTCCTGTTAAAGATATTCTTTCTTTTGTCTTCCGTATTTTTGCAAGAAAAGGCGCCGCCGGGCAGGAAAAGATCGTTTCACAGTTTGAAACATTGTTCGCCGCCAGATATGGCTTGCCGCCGGGAGTATGCTTCTCAAAAGCGCGAGTGGCTTTTTATTTCCTGTTGAAAAACATAGGGCTCAAGTCCGGGGGCGAGGTTCTCATATCTGCTGTTCATGTGGCGGATTTTGTCAACATGATCCGTTTGGCGGGATTTAAGCCGGTCGTGGTGGACTTGGCGCCCGGCGCGTATACCATAGATTACGACGATCTTGAAAGGAAAACCACTGACAAGTCGGCGTTAATGCTGATCACACACCTCTCCGGCTATGCCACTGATATGGACAGGATTTTAAAAATATCCGCACACTATAATATCCCCGTCATAGAGGACTGTTCCCAGGCGGTGAGTTCTCAATATGGCGGGCGGCCGCTGGGCACTTTCGGCAAGGCGGCTATATTCAGCCTGAGTCTGCTGAAGCCAGTTTGCACCTTGTCAGGGGGAATGGTTTTATCGCACGATAACGAATTGTTGGACAGGTTGAGGAGGGAGACAGTAAAATTGGCTCCGCCCCTGAAAATACCGCTTATCGCGGAAGCGGTAAAAAATATCATTATAAGAATGGCCGTTAGCCCTGTTCTGTTTCATTGGATGACTTTCCCGCTTATGCGTTTGGTCATGCCGCTTGGGGACTATTTTTCCAAATATCAAAAAACAAATAAGACCGTTATATTGCGCAAATCCATACCGCCTGATTTTCTTGTGAAATTTATATGGCAACAGGCGGTTATCGGGCTAAGCCAGCTGGCGACAGTTGAAAACCGTGAGAAGGAACGCACTGAGTATGGGATTTACCTATATGACAGATTACGGGCTCACCCTTGCATTTCACTGCCTCCCACAATAAAGGGCAGCCTGAATTCATTCTGGCTTTTTCCCATATTGTGTAAGGATGCGGACAAACTGAAACGTTTCCTTGCCGGATACGGTATAGATAGTTCTAAATTTCTTTTGAGCCTGCTATGCGCCGAGGAAGCGTTTAAGGAGTATAGTTATGAGTGCGAATCAGCTAAATATGTTAAAGAGCACACGCTCTTTATTCCCATGTATAGCGGACTTACGCGCGATCAGCTGGATTATACTGTTCAAATGGTCGGGGAGTACCGGGGTTAATCCCGGACTGTATTTTGAAAATGAGATTAAATAAGAATTTTAAAAAAATATTTCCCGCGCGGCCGGGTTTAAACATTATGGACGCGTTTTTAACGTTCATCTATGCAATTGTCTTCACAAAGATATTAAATCGTCCTTCACCGAGGGGCCCGCTCTTTGTAACCTGGCTGGTTACGTATGAATGCAATGTGTTTTGCGGATTCTGCTCCACGCACAGATTGAAACAACAATTTCCTGAAGAAATCAGCCTGCAGCGCGCCCGCGAGATAGCCCACGAAATAGCAAAAGCCAAAACATATGCTGTGGGATTTACCGGGGGGGAAGTGCTTTTATGGCCGCACTTGTTTGAGGTTATTCAAATTCTAAAAAAGCATAATGTGGCGGTTTATATCGTTACCAATGGTCTTTTGCTTAAGGAAAAAACTGATGAAATAATTAAAAGCGGTGTGGACTACATCACTGTAAGCATAGACAGCGACGTACCCGGTGAGCACGACCGGGTGCGTAATTTCCCGATGTTATATAAAAAAATACTGGAAGGAATTGAATATCTGAAATGCAGGCGCAAGAGTAAATGGCCGCTTATAAAATCCACCACTATTATACACCGTGATAACCTCCAGAACCTGTGCCGGATTGTTAAGAATCTGGACTCCATTGTTGATGTGACAAGCGTTCAACCGATTGTCGGAGGGTACGCCCATGGACCGCATGGAAAAAGTGATGAAACACTGCAGGCGCTTATATTCCGGCAGGATGAGCAGGAAAGTGTGGACCGCGTCTTTCACAATTTAATCCATGAGAATGATGATTTTGACAATGAGTACTTCAGGCTGATTCCCCGGTATTGGTTCTCCAAGGAAACCCTGGCAGAGAAAATACATTGCTGGTCGCCTTTTTTACGACTGCAGATATTGCCGAATGGGGAAGTTTTCCATTGCACGGCTAATGAGCGGTATCCAGCTGCCGGAAATCTCAAAAAGTCTTCGATCCTGGAAATCTGGAACAGCCCCGAAATGATCCGCCAGCGGGAAGAAATACGTCTGCATAATAACCACTGTATCTGTTGGGCGCAGGACACCTCATTTAATGCGATTATAAACAATGTTCCATGTTCCAAAAAGTTGCCTATTTTTAATTTGAAATAATCATGGGGATTCGTCCGGGGTTGCAGTGTCCCCTACATCTTCCATGGTTTTTACCGGCATGACCGCCGCCGACCATACTCAACGGGACGTTTACCGGCGATGCCCCGGATGAAACTAACGGCAGATATAACCAGCTGTTTTACGGAGTAAACCCGGGGTCCGGAGGATTTTGGCCGAATGTCGCTGCCGGCGGCTGCAGGATAAATTTTTTCTCGCTTTATCATAATGCTAGGCGGCACCATTTTCCAGCTGCTTATCCCCGCAGTCTGCCTGGTCCACCTCAGACTTCGCGGCGCAAATCTGGACTGACAGTTATGCCTGCTCTGGATAGGTGAGAACCTGCTCAACATCAGCATTTACGCGGGAGACGCCATAAACCAGGCCCTGCCGCTGGTAGTGGCGGCGAGTATGACTGGACCTGCCTGCCTTACAGAAACAGGGCTTATTGCGCATACCGCGGGAGTGGGGAAAACAATTTTCCGCGCCGGTTCAACCGTAATCTTCTGGAATTTTTATCTTATGGGCAAAGACACCCTAAACCGTGAAAAAATAGAACTGGGGCGTTGATCCTGAAACCAACTAGTGTAGTGTCTCGCAAATAACTTTATTTTTGACTGGGCGATTTTGAGTTCTGGCTAGGCGCGAGGAGTGCGTCCGCCTTAGGCGGATAAGTGACGAGCAACGACGCCAGAACTCAAAAGCGCCCATCCCCCTGGGGGAAGCTCATCTTTGGCCGGCTGCTTCGTTGCTCCTCATTCACAGACCCCCGGTATGCTCGTTCGTCACGCCTCGCATCCGGCTCAAATCTGAGCTTTCAAAAATAAAGCTATTTGCGAGACACTACACTGGGAAATCTCCTATGACGGAAAAGATCGGGACATAATGAGTGAGGCGGCCTGACAGGAAATATAAGAGCCGCAATCTTGTGTTTTCCCCGCGCCTGAAGCTTCCGGACGCCTCTTAAAGTTGCAAAAAGCAAATCATTACCGCTATAATACGATATCTGCGCCGCACTCTGGACCTTTCGAAAAAAGTGCGGGGCAGGCCGCGGGGTCCCCAGCTCACTTGCACCAGCGCTTTTAGCAGATGACTAAACTAACGGAGGACGAACAATGAAAAAGACAATATTATCAGCCGCATTGCTACTAAGCTTCTCAGCTGCCCCGTGGCAGGCCATCGGCACAGGCGCCGCCTGGGCGGCTGGACCAGCTAAACCCAGGGCTATACTCGTGGTAAACGGCAAAGCCATAACCTCTGACGAGCTCACAAAACGCCTTTGGTGGCAACACGCCTCCCAGGGGCTCTCCGACCTGGTGGACGAGCGGCTTTTGCTTGAAGAAGCCGCGCGCCGTAAGGTGCAGGCCGATGAGGGAGAAGTGGGGAACAGGTTTGCGGAACTGCGCGCCAATTACAAAAACAAGGAGGAATTTGAAAAAAACCTCAAAACAATGAACTGGACCGCGGAGGACCTTATGAATATGACACGCAACCAGGTGCGGATAAAAAACATGCTGCTTGCGGCCCAAAATATAGAAGCTGTGACGGAAGAAGACACAAAAAATTTCTATAACAGCAACAAGGAACGCTTTACCACGCCGGAATCCGCCAAACTCCTCCAGATATTCGTTAACACCGAAGCCGAAGCCGATGATGTTTACATGGCTCTTCTGGCCGGGGCGGATTTCGCCAAACTCTCAAGCCTCAAATCCACTGACGCGAACCTTAAGAAAAACGGCGGAAGCCTGGGCTTTGTCGCCAGGGGCGCGCTGCAGCCGGCGGTGGAAAAAACAGTCTTCGCCTTAAAGCCGGGCCAGTACACAAAACCCATAAACACCGGCAGCGGATACAGCATATTGAAGCTGGAAGAATTAAAATCACCGGAAAAAATAAAATATGAAACGGCAAAAGAAGGTATAAAAGCAAACCTTAGGGACCAGACCATCGTACAGGAATTAAAGAAGCTAACAGCTGAACTGCGCGCAAAGGCGAAATTCGAAGCGGCCAAGTAAGGACCGGCAGCATAATAACACAAATGATCGGGCGGCCCGGCAGGGCTTAACTCACCCAAAAAATCCGGTAACTTTTTAAACCCGGATTTTTTGGGCCCGTTGCCGCCACAGGAAAAGGGCATGCACCTGTGGCACAATGCGGTTGATTGGACCGGAGGAATTTTTTAGAGTGGTTTTTTAATTTAATAAAAATAGCCGCAATTTTCGGGCAGATGCTACTTGCGCGGCCGGTTAACCAGCAGGTTAAAAAATTTTTTTCCGCGCTTGATGATATTTCCGGGGTTTTTGAAAGAATCGGCCAGAACCCATTTAAGGTAGGACAGCCGCAGTTTGCCGGGAATATCCAGCCTGTAATATTCCAGATCCGTTTTTGACAAATCGTCCGTGCGGACAATAAACTTATCAAGGCAATACTCATCGTGGTTGTAAATAAGCAAATGGCCTTTTTCAATTACGATCTTTTCAAACTCGGTGTCGGGGAACGGTATGGCGGGAGAAGAGCCCGTAAAGTAGGGCTTAAGCTCCCTTTGCAGGTTAAAAGTATCCTCTATGGTCTTTTTGGTCTCGCCCGGCAGCCCTACGATGAAAGACGCGATGGTTTTTAATCCGACGCTGTGCGTCAGCTCAAAGGCCCTTTTCACTTCTCTGATGGTTATGCCTTTTTTCATCTTGTCCAGCATCTCCTGATTCCCGCTTTCCACGCCGTAAAAGATCAGCCAGAAGCCTGCCTTCTTCGCCAATTCAAGCAATTTTTTGTCCACCAGTTTCTCGTTCACCCTGAACGGGGTTTTGTAAATAATGTTCCTGTTCAGGCCGTTGGCGATTATGAGATTAAACACCTGCTCCGCCCACTCCCTGTTCAAATTGAACGTGTCGTCCTGAAAAAAGATCTCCTTCACCCCATATTTTTCATGCAGCCACTTTATTTCTTCCAGTATCAGTTCCGGCCTTCTGAATCTTACGGTATTCCCCCACACCGATTTATTGCAATAGATACAATGGAAAGGGCAGCCACGGGACGCCATGATATACATGGTAGGATACGCGCCCACAGGCTCCGCCCCGGTGAATTTATTCCTGCTGAAATTCACAAGGTTCAGGTTAGGCAGAGGGATGTAGTCAAGGTTCATGGCCGCCGGGCGCTGCGGATTCATTTTATTGTTAAAACATATCCCCGGTATCACAGACAAATCCCCACCTTCAACTATTTCCATGAAAGCGGCTTCCCCCTCTCCTATAACGGCCACATCCACGCATGGAAAATCTTCAAAGATCTTCAATTTCAGGGCCGACGGGTGCGGACCGCCGGTCACCACTAAAATATTTTTATCCGTTTTTTTAACCAGTTCGCTTATCTTCCTCGCGTGGAATGTCTGGAAAGTGTTCATGGTTATGCCCACAATGTCGGGCTTGAACACGGAAAGAATGTTCCCCAGTTCGGTCAAATCCACGCCATCGGTCAGCTGATGCACGATCTTAACGCTGTGCCCCTTGTTATGCGCCATCGTGCCCATCAGAACCAGGGCACCTGACGGGTACATGTCATATTTCCTGGGCGAATAATTCTCCAGCGGGTTTACCAGCAGTATTTTTTTAGATTTAGCCATAAAATTCCCACATCCGGCAAGGCCGGATTCGGGGCCCCGTGAATTTATTTTCGCTGAATACTGAACCCCTCCAGCGGTCCTAAGTTTATAATATAACCACAGGATTTTCAAATTTCCAATCCTCCGAACAGCAATTCCGCGTCGATTTGCGGAATTGCTGATTTTTTGGGAATTACGTTGCATGCACGGCGAATTTTGTTATAGACTTGCCTTGCCATGGAGCATGTCCCCTGCAATTTATGCGGCAATACGGAGTCCGGCACGCTTTTCACCATCAAAGAGCGGCTTTCAGGCAAAGACGAATTCAACATTGTCCGATGCGGCAAATGCGGCCTGATTTATACGAACCCAAGACCGTCCAAAGAGGAAATTATCCGCTATTACCCTGAAAACTATGAACCTTATAAATTTAGTATGCCAAAAGCATTGTTCAGGGGCGGACCTGGAGTGTTCGGAAAAACAAAAGACCTTATCAAGAAGAAACTTTTGAACGTTCATTACGGCTATTTTGGAAAAACGCCGGATTCAGGAATCTTCGGCAAACTCCTTAAAATGTTAACAACTCCCCTTATGTATCATTTCTCGCTGATCTTTCCCGAATGGAAGGAGCGCGGCAAGGCGCTGGATATCGGCTGCTCCACCGGAGAATATCTTCATTGGCTAAAGGAGCTTGGCTGGGAAACATATGGTGTAGAGTTAAATGAAAAAGCCGCGGACTGGGCCAGAAAAAAAGCGGGTTTGGACGTGTTTACCGGCGCACTGGGAGAAGCCGATTTTCCCTCCGGTTATTTTGACGCGGCAACCTTATTCAGCACGCTTGAACACCTTGCAGATCCGCTGGCGGCTTTGAAAGAAATTGTCCGGATCTTAAAAAAAGACGGTACACTTATCATTGAAGTGCCGCATCTGCTGCTTTTGGAGGGCCGTCTTTTTAAAAACAACTGGTCGCAATTTGAAGTTCCCAGGCACCTGTATCATTTTGTTCCTCAGACTATTGAACAAATGCTTTTGAAGGCGGGGTTTAAAACCGTTATAATTCGCCATTCGCCTCACATTAATTTTTTCACCTCCACCATCCAGAATATTCTATTGAAGGCGTCTCACGGCAAACCGTCCAGGCTCCATTCCCTGCTGAACCCTGACAAAAACAGATTTCTGCCTTACGCGTTAAGCCCGCTGAATTTTATTTTTTGGGCGATAAACCGCACCGGCAGAATGGTGGTATACGCTAAACCGTAAGTTTGTAAAACTTCCATGAGAATAGCGATAGACATAAACGGCATAGACCAGATAAGCGGCCTTGGAAATTACATGAGGCTGCTGGTCGGCAATTACGCCGCTCTGGACAAAGGGAATGAATATTTTTTATACAGCCACAGCTGGAGCGACCCTCCGTCTCTGGCCGGGCTGGATCTGCCGGCGAACGGCAATTTCCGGGTTATCTCGCGCAAGGTTCCTGAAACGCTCACTTTACTGGCGGAATACAAATGCGCGGTCAATCTGACCGAACGCCTGCTGGCGGATTACAGGATAGACGTGTTTCACGGCCTGGGGAATATCGTTCCGCGGTTTAAAACAATCAGGTCGGTGATGACAATACACCATTTTTTCACTGAATCCAACCCGCTGTCCCCACAAAACATGAACTGGCGTGAACGCTTATATTATAAATGCATGGTCTATTCCATAAAAAGCGCGGACCACGTAATCTGCGACTCTGAAAGTACCTGGCGGGCCGTGGCGGAGCTTCTCGGCCCCGATAAAAGCAGAGCGTCCGTAGTTTATCCCGGCGGGCCCGACAGCTCCTACCGCGTACTGGCAAAAGACAACCCTGAAATAAGGAAGAAATACGGCCTGCCGCGGGAATTCATGATGTTTCTCGGCCCAATACATGAAAGAAAAAATCTCCCGAAGCTTCTTGACGCGTTAGCGCTTATTAAAGACAAACTGGACGGACACAAACTGTTCGTAGCGGGGATTTCCCACCATAATTATCCAGCGGCTATACGGGAGCAGATCCGGAAACTGGGGCTTACGGACCAGGTGATTATGCGCGGGCCGGTGGAGATAGGCGATATGCCCTGGGTCTACAATATGGCCGCCGCCCTTATTTACCCGTCGCTTTTTGAGGGCTTCGGCTATCCGCCGCTTGAGGCTTTTTTATGCGGCTGCCCGGTGGCGGCTTCCAACGCCACCTCCATCCCTGAGATAACCGGCGACGCCGCGCTGCTGTTCACCCCTGAAGACCCGCAAAAGATAGCTGAGAGCGTGCTGAAAGTTTTATACGACGCGGAACTCCGTAAAACCCTGACAACCAAAGGCTTTGAGCAGGCAAAAAAGTTTTCCTGGAAAGAAAACCTGAAAAAGACCCTTGATATTTATAAAGGGTAACCCCCCGTCTTCCTCAATGGGACACCCACAATCTTAGACAACAGCCTATCCCATGCTGGCGCGGGTGACGCCGGAACCGGAGAAGCGGGGCCTTCGCTAATCCGAGGGTTAACACGCTGCGGATGAGCGATGGAAACCGGCCACTATGTGGCCGGCTGTCTCCGCGTTCCGGTCCGGCGGCAGGACCCTAATTAAGTATTATGTCCCAGATCAGGAAAGCACGGGGAGCTTTAATATTTTTCTTAGCCGGTCGTAAAGTCGGTATTCCAGCGGATACGACCAGAAGTTAAACAGCAGACGGAGCCGGGCGATGGCTTTGAGCACCAGGTATCCCGGAAGCCTGCGTAAGGGAACCTGTCTAAGGTCTTTCAGCAGCACAATGGCCCAGAATGGCACCGCGGCGGCAAACCCGGGATCGGCGATCCAGGGCATATGTTTTGGATTGACGTAACTCACCTGCAGTTCTTCAAGATACCGGCCCCACGCCTCAAGGCTGTCCGGACAGACCAGCCCGAGCTTGCAACATTCCTCAAAAAGTTCGGAGCCGGGATACGGCCGGTATATCTGGGGGCCGGCGAAACGGGTGGAGCGGCTGATACGAGAAAGCTTATACATGAACCTGAGGGTCTCCACGGTTTCCTCTTTTGTCTCCACCGGCAAAGCCTGCATAAACGCAAAAAACATGTCTATCCCCGCGGCGGCGGCAAGCCTGGCCGCGTTCTCTATCGCGGCCACCGTAATGTCTTTCTTCAGGTATTTCAGCAGGCGGTCGTTGCCCGACTCAGCCCCGACCCAGAGCGAAACGCAGCCGGCGGAGCGGAGCCTGCGCAGAAACTCCCCATTCAGGTAATTAAGGCGGAAATAATCCGCCCGGACATTCGCCTGCCAGGTGAAAGACGCGCCCCGGCTCTCGTACTCATCAAGAAATTCCCTCACCAGCCTCTGGTTGGCAAAAAAGTTTTCATCCTGTATCCAGATATGCGAAATATCCTTTTCGCGGACAAGCGTGTCTATTTCGCGATGTATCCGCGCTGCGGACTTGTTGCGGAAGCGCCCGCGGTAAAGAACCCAGTCTATGCAGAAAGCGCACCGGTGCGGACAGCCGAACCCCGTGTGCACATAAAACATGCGCCCCGGCAGCAGCATGCAATGCACATACGCTTCAAACTCCAGCAGATCAAGCCGCGGTTCCGGCAGCGAATCAAGCGCCGTGGGAGACTCGCGGGGAGCCGTCCTGATAACTTTTCCGCCGCGCTTGAAAACTATCCCCTTTATGCCGTCCAGGTTCGGCCGCGGATTCGCCGCGGCCGCGGCTGCCAGTTCCAGTATTGTCCGGTCGCTCTCTCCCACGGCCACAACATCCACCAGCGGCGAAGCGACCGTCTGTTCCGGGAACAGCGTGGGATGAATGCCTCCCCATACAACCAACGCCCCCGGCGCTTCACTGCGGACCAGCTCTGCGATCTTAAGCGCTCCTGGGATCTGCGTCGTCATGACCGTGAACCCCACAAGGTCTGCGCCGCGCACCGCCTGGCGGACCTCCTCCAGATGGCCGGGGCGCAGGTTGGCATCCAGGATAGTCACCTGCCTGCCTGCGGCCGCAAGATTGGAAGCGAGCAGAAGAAGCCCCATAGGCGGGGGGTGTTCCGCGTATTTGTGGCCCCAGTCGCGGTTCAGCAGAGGAGGATTGATTAGCAATATCATTAAAAAAATTTGCGGCAAGAGGAATTAGGATAAAATGTTGTTCCACAACATTTTTATTAAACATCCCCTGCACGGCAATTACGCTGCTGCGAAATTGCCGGGGGAAAAGTCTATCTTTTTTCCCGGTTTCCGTCAAACGGGGTTATAATCCCCGTGCCGGAGATGAGAGGAAAATATCTTTCCCCCTCAAACTCCCCCTTTCCGCTAAGGTTTCCCCGCCCTTAAGGGCGGGGGATGGTAAAAATTTTTGCCCAACGTCCCAAAAAATTAGTTTTATCTAATTTTTTTTGGAAGTGCGCTTGCGCAGAATATATATCCTGGCCGCGCTTCCAAAAACCGCGCTTAACGCCAAACGCGTTTTCCAGCCCAGGCGCGCGCAAAGGAACATATGCCCCGTATAGAACATCCGGTTTGCGAAATCTCTCTCAACTATCCAGCCTGTTTTTTTAAAAAGCTCCACCCACCAGCGGCGGCTGAAATAGAACATCTCCGTAATATAATTTCCGCGTTCGCCGTGCCGCCTGATACAAAAAACATTGCGCAATCTGGCTCCTCCCCCCTTTTCTCCGCGGCCGGTTCCGGCCAAAGAGGAATTAACAGCGGGTTCCGCTGGCCCGCGGCCGGGCCGCAATAATCCGGCAGCCATAGATACCAGCCGGGCCGCTACCCAGACCGGATGCAGAGCCGTAACCCATAACCTCCAGGCCGGAGTTGGCAACGCGTGTATCGCCAGAGCGCCCGGCTTTAACACACGCAGGATCTCCGTCTGAAACTCCTCCAGCGCGCTTATATGCTCAAGGGTATTGGAAGAGAAAACCGCGTCAAACGTTCCGTCCGGGAAAGGGATATTCTTTCCGTCATACTCCGTCACGGGATAGACCCGCTCGAATATGGCGCCGGAGGAGGCTATATCAATAGCCGAAACGTCAAAGCCCGCGCGCTTAAGCGCCAGCGCCTGACAGCCCGTGCCCGCGCCTATCTCAAGCACCTTTCCCCCCGCGGGGAAATGCGGAAGCATCAGACTTATTTCCTTTTCACGTATTTCCCGCAGGAACACCGGGTCCATTTCAACTCCGTTCGCTACTATTCAGACTGTGCAGGCTGAAGGCTGTAGGCTATTAGGCTTGTTAATCTATTCTGTTTCTACTGCTTATATACGGACTACTCTTCCTTCAGTCTAATAGCCTTTCTTTCTACAGCCTATCCACCTAAGCGGTTACGGTTCTACGGGCACACACATTGACCAGCCCGGACCCGCCTCAAACCTTCATAAAGAGCCACTCCGGCGGAAGTGGAAAGATTAAGGGAACGGGCATACTTTGAAACCATGGGTATCCTGTAGAGACTGTCTTTGTACTTCCGGTAAAACTCAAGCGGCAGACCGGCCCCTTCGCTGCCGAAAACCAGGCAGGAGTCGTTGCGGTAGGGCGCGTCCCAGTAAGTTTTTTCCCCTTTCGTGGAAAAGAAGATTAACTGCGGATTTTCACCAAGAGTATTCAGAAACTCCTCAAAGGAGGGATGAACGGAGTACTTCAGGTACTGCCAGTAATCAAGCCCGGAGCGTCTTATTTCCTTTGAGTTTATTTTAAAACCCATTTTACCGACAAATGCCAGCTCCGTACCGGTGGCCGCGCAGGTGCGGCCGATGTTGCCGGCGTTCCACGGGATATCGGGGTTAATCAGGACAATTTTCATATAGCTGTAAAGAGTAAAGCGTGAAGCGCAAAGGATTAAGTGGCAAACGCAAAAGGGAAGGAGTGATACCCTGAAAAGTTTGCCACTCTTTACATTTTACTCTTTACGCTTCACTATCCCAACTTAAAATCATCCGCGAATTCCTTATGCCACAATTCAAGCATCAGCAGCGCCCAGAGTTTATAGCCGTGGTCGCGCGCCCCGCTCTGATGCTCATCCCACAGCCTGACAAGATGGCCTTTGTTGAAATACCCGCGCCCCAACGCCTTGTCGGACAGGCAGGCTCCTGCCCAATAATCCTTCAACTCCCCCCTGAACCATGGCCCCAGCGGGATGCCGAAACCCATTTTGCCCCTTTTGTATATCCGCCCGGGCAGCATATCTTTGAAGGTTTCCTTGAGTATCCACTTTGTTCCGGTCAAACCTTTTAGTTTCAGGTTGCCGGGCAGCCTGAAAGCGAACTCTATCACCTTCTGGTCCAGAAAAGGAGACCTGGTTTCAAGGGAATTGGCCATGGAGGCGATATCCATTTTAGTCATCAGACATTCCGGCAGGTAGGACCTGAAATCCACGTAGGACAATTTCCCCATAAGGTCCTGTCCGGCGGCGGCCCTGAACAGGTCCGTTATGTATCTCTCGCCGTACCGGATGTCTCCGCCCAGCGCGTTCTCAAAAGCAGGGCTGAACAGACCGTCTTTTTCATCCGGCCCGAAAAAACAAACCGTAGACAGATACCGGCGCGCAGGATCGTGCAGCATTGAGGCTTTCATGAATTTCGCGGCGCGCCAGAAAAGCCCGTAAGGCGCTTTTTGCGGAAGCAGCCGGGTAAAACCCAGCATCAGCTTTTTAGCGGCCGGCGGAAGGGCCCGCATAGAATTATCCAGTTTCATCGCCATATAACGCAGATAGCCGCCGAAAGCCTCGTCGCCGCCGTCTCCATTCAGCGCCACGGTAACCGATTTTCTTGTCTCCCGCGAAACAAAGTAGGACGGGAGCGCGCTGGGGTCGGCGTACGGCTCACCGTAATGGCGCACAAGCTTCTCCAGCACCTCCGCCATATTGGCCTCAACCGTGAACTCCGTGTGCTTCGTACCATACATCACGGCCACCTGCCGGGCGAAGTCCAGCTCGGAGAACCTGGCTTCTTTAAAGCCTATGGAAAAAGTTTTCACCGGCTGGGCGGAGCTTTTGGCCATCAGCGCCACCACCACGGAGGAGTCTATCCCGCCGGACAGGAAGGCTCCCAGCGGGACTTCCGAGATCATTCTTATTCTGGTGGCTTCCAGCAGTTCGCTGTAAAGCCTTTCTTTTACTTCGGCCAGCGGCAGGTCAAGCTTTTGCGCGCCCAACGGCAGGTCCCAGTATTTTTCAATGAAAATTTTTCCGTTCTCCAGCGTAAGCACCGAGGCCGGCTCCAGTTTTTTCACGCTTTTAAAAATACTCAGCGGGCTTGGTATGTACTGAAGCGTGAGAAAGGCGTCCACGGCGCGCAGGTCTATCTCGCGGGAGACGCCGCCCGCCGCCAGCAGCGCGTTCAGTTCGGAAGCGAAGGCGAACGAGGTGCCGTTCATGGAATAAAAAACGGGTTTCTTGCCCACCCTGTCACGGGCCAGCACCAGCCTTTTTTTCCGGCTGTCCCAGATAGCCACGGCGAACATCCCCCGGAGCTCTTTGGCGAAAGCGGCGCCGTATTCTTCATAGAGGTGTACGATAGTTTCGGTGTCGGACCTGGTTTTAAAGACATGCCCCTTTCCCACAAGTTTCTGATGCAGTTCCTGAAAATTATAGATTTCTCCGTTGAAAACTATCCAGATGGAACCGTCCTCGTTGGAAATGGGCTGATGACCCGTGGCCAGGTCTATAATGGAAAGCCGGCGCATGGCCAGCCCTATGCCGCCGTCAGTGTAAAAGCCCTCATCATCCGGCCCCCTGTGGACCAGAAGGTCGGACATTTTCTTTAATTCTTCCGTTGTCACCGGCCCCGAACCGGCATAATTATACTTTCCGCATATTCCGCACATACAGTATCCTTTTAAAAACCTTAATTATCGCCTATAGCAACAGCCGTATCTTAATTTATGGCTTACAGCAATCAATTCTTAAAATATCCGGCTTTTCCATGCCAGCATAAATTCGTGAACGTCGCGATTCGTCTTAAACCTGGCGGCCGACCATAAAACCAGGGCGAGATACAGACCGGAAACGGCCGCCAGCTTTAAAAACAGGTTCGGGAACGGAACAGCCCCCGCCAGCAGGACTACCGGATAGAGCAGCAGCGAATCCACCGCCGCCAGCTTCAGAAAATAGCGCAAAACTTCTCCGTAGCGGACTTCCGGGAAATAAATCCTCATCAGATAGCGGCAGAAATAAAAGTTGGACGCGTTTAGAATTAAAAGGCTCGCCGGATAGCCCAGCGCGCCGAAATAATGTACACATAAGAACATCGCCGCCACCAGCGCGGCATTCACCGCTATCTGATACAGAAACGACTCCCTGATCTTCTGGGAAGCGAGGAACAACCGGCCGACCAGGGCGGTGCCGGCGTATAATGGAAGCGACAGCGCGAAAATCCGGAAAAACCCGGCTGATAAGCCGACCGATTGCGCGTCAAAGGCCCCGCGCATGAAGAGGACCGTTATTATCTCCTTTGAAAAAACGAAGCTCAGGCAGCTGACCGGAACCAGCGCGAACAGAAGAATCTTCGCCGACGATACAAACACCCGGTTGACCTCATCCCGCCTTTTTTGCGCGAAAAGCTCGTTGAACTTTATGCCGGCCACGGAAGAAAACTGCAGAGTCATAAGATTGTGGGGGAATTCGGATAACTGGCGGCCATAATTCATGGCGCTGACCGTCCCGTTGGCCAGCCCGCTGAGCAGGAACAGCGGCGCGTAAGAGGCAAGCGAAGTGGCGAGGTTGCCAAGCTGCGCGAAAAGTATATTACGCCATACAGAACGGCCCGGCTTTACAAACCTGAAACCGAAATTCCATTTAAGCGAATATTTCATCAGGCCGGCGAGCAGGACTGTCTGGGCGGAGTAAGCGAACACCAATCCGGCCAGCGCGCTTGAAACGCCTATCCTGTCGTGCAGGCAGACTACGAATAACAGGGCGCAGATATTCGTTCCCATGGACACTATCATGGGAATGGTAAAAAATTTCCTTGAGGTCAGGATCTCCACGAAATAGTTTGAAATCAGCATCAGTGAAAACAAAGGCAGCGACAGGTAGAGGAGGCCGGAGTTGGCGGCAAGCTGCGCACCGTCAAACCTGGAAATAAAAAGATATATTTTTACGGGATCGAAAAGGACCGCCAGTGTGAGCAACGCTCCCAGGGCGGCATACCCATACATGAACAGGTTCAGGAACAGGACGCTCTTTTCTTCGCCCTCCTGCTCGCGAAGGCGCATGGACTCGGGTATTATGACATGAGAGTTCAGACCCGAGATAAAGCCGGCTACGATAGTGACAGTGAGCAAAGAATACAAATAGACGTCCATCCCGACGCTGGTCCCGAAGTAGGCGGCAAGCGCCAGGCTGGTTACAAAGGAAAGCGCCTTCGCCAGCAGATTAAAGCCGACGGAAACAAAGATGCCCTTTTTATAAGATTCGGTTATGAGAAACTGCATAATGGTGTAGAAGCAAAGAGACAAAGCAATCCGGCAATTCAGCGGCTTGCCGATAAAATATTTTGTGGACCTATATTACCTTATATCTAAATTGCCGTGCCTCTAAATTGCTACGCCTCTAATTTTCCTTATATATCTCCAGCATCTCTTCCGCCACCCTGTTCATGGAATAACGGCTGACGGCCGCGGCCCTGGCCTGTTCGCCCATTTTTACCGACAGGCCCCTGTCGGAGAGATAGCGGCGCAGGCACTGCTTTATCTCCTGGCGGCTGAATGTGTCAAAGAAGAAGCCGCTTTGCCCCTCAACCACCGCGTCTTTCGCCCCGCCGACCCGGCTTGCCATTATGGCCACTCCGCAGGCCATAGCCTCAAGCATGGAATTAGACAAACCCTCGGACGCGATGGACGGCAGAACAAAAACATCCGCCGCCCTGTAATACGGCAGCGGCTCATTAATGGGACCGGCCAGCGTAACGCTTTGGGCCACTCCAAGATTTGCGACAGCCGCTTTTACATTTTCCTCTTCCGGCCCTTTGCCGATTATAACAAGATGTATTTTGGGCTTTACCAGTTCTTCCGCGAATAATTCCGCCCAGACTTCAACAAATTCCCTCACCCGTTTTTCCGGCGAAAGCCGCCCCACGGACAAAAACATAATGTCGTTCTCAAGGCCGATGGCGGCCTTGGCCCTTATTTTTTCATGATACAAGAGCGGCGTATAGCGCCCCGTGTCAACGCCGTTGCGGAATTGGCGCAGTTTTAAACCGGAGAACTCCCCGCTGTGTTTTAAATGTTCGTAAACCTCGCCGTTAAGCACAAGCAATTCCGGTTTGGTTAAGGAAAAAAACTTAAGTTTAAGCCGGCCGAAAAAAGTTTTCTGAGAAAGGTCTATCTCGTTCAACCCCTTTCCGCCGCCGATTTTAATTATTATCTTTTTGCCGGCAATACGGCCCGCGAGCACGGCGGCCACGGCGGCCGACGAAGCCAGGTGGACATGCGCGGCGTCGTAATCCGCGCGATTTGAGAGCAAATAAAGGAACACCCTCAGCATGAAAAAAAGCGAGTCCAAAACACCATAGCCGAACGTTTTAAACCGCTCTACTTTTACCCCGTCAAGCGTCTCCCGCGCGGCCAAAACTCCGGTACGGCGGGTGATAACGGCAACCCTGACTCCTTTTTTAACCAGCGCTTTTGAAAGTTCAAAAGCCTGTTTTTCAGCGCCGCCGATCATCGGATAAAAGGTCTGGCTTACCATCAGCACCGATTTAATTTTATTCTCCATAGGGATAATATTTGTAACTGCGCAGGTTGTCAGCTTCACGGTTCAGGGTTCACGGTTTCAGAATTATTTTTTCCACGATCTTTATGCTTTTTCAAGGCTAGGCCCCGCTCTTTTGGCCCAAGAACTACCAGCTTTCGGCCAAGCATAGCGCACACTTTAACCACTAGGACCAAAAAAGCGGGGCTAGGCCTACCAGACGGCCAACCGTTGAACCGCTGAACCGTGAACCTGAGTAGTTACGTTTCTTTACCTGAAAATTCACCCCAAACCTTGCCGAGCGAGTGGCCCATCTGATAAACGAAAAACACTCCAAGCAGGGTGACAAGGATGTATCCCAGCATATGCGTATACAACGCGTAGGCTAAAGCTGTTTCTCCGCCTATGCCGTATCCTTCAAGCACCTTGGCGAGGGCAAACTCGAAGTTGCCGAAATAACCCGGCAGCCCCGGCATGGACGCGGCCGCGGCGCCTGTAAACACCAGCGTCACGGCCTTGAAGATATCAATAACGCCATCAAGGCCGAAAGCCAGAGCCATCAGATAATAATTAAAAGCGTCCAGGAACCACTGCAGGAAGGCAAAAACAAAAATAAGCGCGCCGCTTTTCAAAGAATGAAACCCTTTTACGCCCATGGCCACGCGTTCTAAAAAACGCCTTGCTACGGGAAAACGCGCGAAAAAACCCGAAAACCACTTGTGCGCGATAAGCTCGTCGGCGAACACCAGCGCCGCCATGGCGAACACCAGCCCCGCGAACAGGGCCCACAGCCATTGGCCGTAATTCAGGAAACCGCCGGTAATGCCGCCGAAGTAGGCCGCGGCCGCGAATATAAAAAACAGCACGATAATGTCCAACGTTCGTTCCACCAGAATAGTGGCGAACACCGTGAGCGCTGGAATGCCGAAAATTTTAGCGCCTAAGGTGCCCCTGGCTATTTCTCCCAGGCGCAAAGGCAGGATATTGCTCAGCGCCAGCCCCGCCGCTTCAAGCCGGAAAGCGTCCCAGAGGCGCACAGGCTTTGAGGGGTTGAGCAACAGCCGCCAGCGCGCCGCACGAAAAAACAATTCAAGAAAAATGGTGAAAACAAACGGAATTATGAACAAGGCATTGGCCTTTGAATAAACGGCCAGCAAACCCGTGAAATTCACGCTTCTGAATGCGAAAAAAAGCAGCGCGGCCCCGATAAAAAAGCCGGCGATGATGGAGAGTCTGGTTTTCATGAGTAATATCCATATGCTTTAGGCCATATGCCAGAGGCTAAAAGGAGTTCCTTACAGCCTACGGCCTATGGCTTATGGCTTATGGCTTATGGCAATTTTACGCCGCACCTATGCTTTTTAAAAACGCTTCCTCGCCTGACGGCCTGCCGAGGAATTTTTCCACCTGGCCCGCCTCATCATAACTGCGCCCTGGAGCGAGTATCAATTCGCGGTACCTGGACCCGAGCTCGGCGTTCATAATGCCTTTTTCCTCAAAGGCGGAGAACAGATCCGCCGCTATTACTTCGGCCCACAAATAACCGTAATAACCCGCCTCATAGCCGCCCATCAGGTGGCCGAAACTCGCCTGGGGGTGTGTATCAGGACTCATCGGGATAAGTGAAATTTTCCTCATAAGTTTATCGTAGAGCCTGGTGGTGTCAACTTTTCCTTTGGCCGTATGATACCGCATATCCAGAATGCTGAAAAAAAGCTGGCGCAGGTAAACAAGCCCTGAATCCATGTTTTTGGCTGCGATAAGCTTTTTAATCAGCTCCGCGGGCAGTTTCTCCTCCGGTTTTTTGTAATGCCCTGAAATCCTGCCGAGAACTTCCGGCGCGTAAGCCCAGTTTTCCAGCATCTTGGACGGCACTTCCACAAAATCGCGCGAGACGCTGGTGCCGGAAAACTTTCCGTATTTAGCCCTGGTCAGAAGGTTATGCGTAACATGACCGAATTCGTGAAACAGGGTCACCACATCGTCGAACTTGAGCAGCGCGGGGGAACCGCCGGACGGGGACGGGAAATTGGAAACTATGGCCGCAGCCGGCAGCTCATAGGAACCATCGGCAAGCTCGAACCCGCGGCGTATGCCAAAACAGGCCGCGTGCTTATATTTGCCTTCGCGCGGGAACAAGTCAAAATAAAAATAAGCGGCCGTGGAACCGTCCTTCTTCGCTCCGGCGCTTTTACCCGAAGCTTCGAAGGGACGCGGTACTGCGAAGCTATTGTTAAGCGAAGCAGACCCGTCCTTGTTTTTCACCTCGTAGGAGCGCACGTCTTTGTGCCAGGTAGGCAGGGCGGCCGGAGAAAACCTTACGCCCAGAACCTCCCCGAATACTTCAAACATCCCGTTTATCACGGTTTCCAGGGGAAAATATTCTTTTATTTTTTCGTGGTCAATGGAATACTTTTCCTTCTTCAGAAGATTGTTATAGTAACGCCATTCCCAGGAATGCAGTATCTTTTCCCCGCCGCCCTTAAGCTTCAGCCGGGCACGCACTTCCTGGCGGCCTTTCTTTTTAAGTTTTACCCATGTCCGGTCCAAAAAGCCCATTACGGCCGCGCTATTTTTTGCCATGCGGTCATCCAGCATATAGTCGGCAAAAGAGGCGTAGCCCAGCGTTTTCCCTATCTTGCGCCGCAGAGCTATGGCGTCTTCCATCAATTTCATGTTCTTGCCGGAGCAGCGGTTATTGAACAAAAACTCCAGTTTTCTGCGGGCTTCGCCATTTTCCGCGCAGTCCATAAAAGGCACATAGTCCGGATAATCCATGGTTATCAAGAATTTTCCGGTTTCCGTCTTTTTCAGGCGCGCGGTATAATCTTCCGGAAGCCCATTGAGTTCCTGCGCGCTTACTTCCAGTACGTCGTTTACTTCGCGCAAATTAGCAGAGAACTGTAATTCCAGGCCGATAAGCTCCTTCATCATCTTCTTTATTTTGTTCTTCCTGCGGGGCTCAAGGCCCAGGCCGTTGCGCTTGAAGTCCAGAAGCGTTTTCTCAAGCAGACGGGCCTCCACCGACCCCAGTTTTTCCCCAATGGCAGCGTACTCATTAAGCGCGTTAAAAACATCCTCGCGCGTAAACAGGTCCACGCAATACCGGCTTATCTTAAGCTCAAGCTCCTGCGCTTCTTTTCGCAGCGCGGGATTATCTGAAACATAGGCCAGGAATATAGGGATATTAACGGCTTCACCGAATTCGCTCACCGCTAGCTCAAAGGCCATGACAGTATTTTTAAAGTTACGCTGCGGCGCGGGAATGTTTACCAGATCCTTTAGTTTCTCCTCAAGATTCTTTACTACGGTTTCAGAAATGGTTTTGATCTGTTCGGGCGGATATAAAAATTCCGGCGCTTTTAACATAGGACCTCCATGCAATTGTTTGTTCATATTATATCAAAAGCCAGTGAAAGCGAAGGTAAGCCGGGAAAACATGCTGAAAGCTGCGAAAACTCCGCTGTTCCATACGCCTTCTTTCAGGCACACCGAACATAAAACGGCCCGGACACATGGCCCGGGCCGTTTTATTTACCACAAATTAAATTTTCTCCGGCTTTTCCGGATATTACTTCCGCCTTATTGCGATATTTCAGGAACTACTTTACTATTTTCTTAAAACTGGCTACTTCCATGGGCTTGACTTCGACATCGCCTTCAGCGCGCACGGACAGGCGCAAATCCCTGGCCTGCACGGCGCTCAAAGCCGCGTACTGCGCCTGCACCGTGTTAAGCAGCAGCCGCGCGGAACCTTTCTCTGCGCCTTCTTTAGGCTTCGCCACGGACAAAACCTGCGCGCCTTGTATAATGGTGGCGGTAATAGTATCCTTGCCGCCGCCGGCAACGGTGTTATCGTAGGTAACCAGCAGGTCAACAAAGTCGCCCCGCTTTAATCCTTCAAGCTGATACACCGGCAATTCCAACGCCAGAGCGCGTCCGCCAGGCAGCAGCCTTGGAGAAATGGAATACTCCGCGGAAAAACCGCCGGACATGGCGAATGAAGGCGCCTCCGCGAAAAGCGCGTTAAAAGCCTCTTCTCCATTTTTCATCACGGACAGTGATTTTTCATAAAAAGTCACCTGGCTTCCCAAATCCAAAGAACGCTCCAGAGCGTCCAGTTCAGACATTGCTTTAACCAGGTTTGAGAACACCACATCGCCGCGACCGCCGAAAGAACCGGCAAGCTTCGCGCGGCGGAGGTTCGCCAGCGCTTTGTCCAGGCGGACCGCCAGGTCCGCGCAGTTCCCCGCCAGAAAGCGCTGGGGCAGGCCCAGCCCGCCCTCTTTTACCGGACGGGTTTTGCGGACTAGTTCCGAAAAATCATAAAGCGCGGCCAGCGGCGCCTGCCAAAGCTGCGCCTCCGTTAACTTTTCCTTGCCGGCCGCCGCGCGAGCCGTCATTGATGAAATTTCCCCCGCGAGCCAGGCCGGGGCCGTTATGGTTTCCTTGCCGCTGGCGCAGCGGAACTTGTAGGCGCCGCGCAGCCGGGGGTCGTAAGAAAGATAATCGTAAAAAAGGCGGTCTTTTTTAGCCGCGCAGTCTATGTCCGCCAGAAGGCTTTCTGTGCGGTCGCGTGAGGCCTTGTCTTCGGCCGCGGCATCGTCGGCGGCAATAAGAAGCGTGGCGGCATGCAACAAAGAGAATGTTAATATCGCGCTGAAAACAAGGTTTATTTTTTTCATCTATCTCCCCTTTAAGGCGTGCGCGGCTATGGCCTTAACAACGGCCGGCGGCGCCAGTTTTGACACATCTCCGCCGAAATGGGCAATGTCGCGCACCACGCTGGAAGACAGATAGGCGTAGCGCTGACTGGGCATGAAGAAAACCGTTTCCACTTTGCCGTACAGGGTACGGTTTATGGCGGCTATCTGGAATTCATATTCCAGGTCTGAGATCGCGCGCAAACCTCTTATAACAACTTGCAGCTTCTTTTTTTTCAGATAATCCACCAGCAACCCTTCAAAACATTCAATACTCACTTTTTTATTGTTTTTAAGCGCTTTCTTAAGCAGAACAACGCGCTCTTCAACCGTAAAAAGAGGTTTTTTGGCGCTGTGCGCGAAAACGCTTACCACAAGGTGGTCAAAAATTTTTGAGGCACGCTCTATGATGTCCAGATGCCCGAAGGTAACAGGGTCAAAACTTCCGGGATACACGGCTATTTTTTTTGCCATAATCTCCTTTCGCCGCGCGGCGTTGTTTCGAAACCAATTATACAAATAAATCCGCCGGTAACTTTTGTAGAATTAGTCTTAATGCGAATTGAAAACTTAGTCCAGTCATTTCGCACTTTTCACTTTGCATTTTACATTTCGCTGCGGAGGCTTTTATGAATAGAATATTTACGATTTTCACAGTTATTTCCCTGGCTTTTTCGGTTTCAAGCGCGGCACAGGACCTTATACCCTTCAACACGGGCAAAAAATGGGGATACTCGGGTCCCGGCGGAGCCGCCGCTATCCCCCCCCGATACGACCTGGCCTATCCTTTCAGCGAAGACCTGGCTCTCATCTGGACAAAAGGCCGTTATGGCTTTATAGATAAAGCGGGCAAGCCGGTGACAGCTGAAAAATACCAGTCGGCCGGCCCCTTCAGCCAGGGGGTCGCCCCGGTGAAAACCAAAGGCCGATGGGGTTTTATAGATAAAACCGGAAAAGAAGCCGTGCCTTTTATTTACGAAGAAGCCCTGCCCTCAAGCGAGGGGATAGCGATCGCCAAAAAAGACGGTCGGTGGGGTTTGCTTAAAATAGAAAACAAGGAATTTAACCCTACCCATTACGATGAAATATATGCATTCAGCGGAGGATTGGCGCGCTTTAAAGCCGCCGGTCTCTACGGTTTTATAGACAAAACCGGGACGGAATTCATACCCCCTGTTTACGACGAACTTTTTCCGTTTGACGGGGATTTATGCTCCGCCCGGTTGCGGGACAAATACGGTTTCCTGGACAAAACCACAAAGATCTTCAAGGAAAAAGATTTTATCGGCATCGGCCCCCTGAGCGAAGGTCTCGCTCACGCGCAAACGGCAGGCGCGGAGGGACGCTGCGGCTATATAAACGCCCAGGGTATTACAGCCATAGCTTTTGACTACGCCATGTGCGCGGCTTTTGACGAAGGACTGGCTCCGGTTCTTAAAGATTTTAAAAAAGGATGGGGCTTTATCGATAAAGCCGGCGCGCTTGTTATCCCGTTTAAATATGACCAGGTTTCGTCCTTCAAGAACGGCCTGGCCAAAGTTGCCGTTAAGAACAAAGTCTTCTACATAAACCGTTCAGGAAAAGAATATACAACCCGATAAAACGGCTATTTTTTTATAAACGGTACCGGCCTAAACAAAAACCCCCCCACTTTTCCCGTAGGAACAACGTGGGGGGGTTCGTCAATAAAAGAGAAATTGTTTATTTTCTCTTCTTGGCTTTTTTGCCGGAATTTACCATCCTGGCACGGGCCACATCGCCGCCCTTGTCAAGATAATAAAGGAAACCGTCTTCCTTCGTAATTCCGACCTTGGTCACTTTCTGGGGCTTTCCGCCCTTTTTACCGCCGCGGGCCATTTTGGCACGGGACACATCGCCGGCTTTGTCTATGAAATAGAGGAAACCATCCTCTCTTTTCACACCAACTTTCTTTACTTTTTCACCCATAGTGTTCCTCCTAAAATATCTACCGCAAGAAAAGTTTACATTATCCCGTCGGTAAATGCAACACAGAAATCAGGCCGCCGCCCGGCCGCCTGCCTGTCCGGCGGCTATCCCCTCGTCCCCAACCATATTTTCTTCAAAGAAGGAACTTACTTTGCCCTTATAAAGTTCCCCCCCCACCTCAGCGCACTTGCCGTGCGAAGCGCAGGCTATAACCCACATCCGCTTTTTTTCGGACGGACACATGGCATAAAGTTTTTCCGCGTCCGCCAGCGGCACAAGGTCATCATGATCGCCGTTTATAAACAACACGGGTATTTTAACGCGGCTTATATTGTGCGCCGGGCTGTAAGGTTCCGGATCAACCCCCAGCTTCAGGCGCACAAAAAAAAGCGTCATGGGCAGAATAGGCCAATACGGTACTTTCATGCGCATCCAGCTCCAGTTGGACACCACCCCTGTGTAAGAGAAAAAAGTATTTTCCGCCAGCAGGCATTTAGTTTCGGGATATTTCGCGGCGGAGTAAATGGCGACCGAACCGCCCATAGACGTTCCGAAAAAACCCAGCTGTTCCGAGGCCATGGGCCTGTGAGTTTTAATAAACGCATAGGCCGCGTCAAAATCCCTGGTTTCAAGATACCCCACGCTTGATATAACCCCCTTGCTCTCTCCGGAAGCCCTGAAATCGAAATAAAAAAGGTTGAAACCTTTTTCGGCCAGAAAATGCGTGTCACGCATCAGTTCTCCCCGGTTAGATCCCCAGCCATGGCAGAGAATAATGGTTTTTTCCGTCTCGCCTCCGACCGCCGGGATAAACCAGCCCTTCAACAACAGGCCGTCAACGGTGGGGAGATCTATGGTTTCAAAAGCCAGCCCGAACTGGTCGGGAGAGAAAACTACCGGCGTTCTCCGCCTGGCCGGTCGTATTATTGAATAACTCTTCAAATAAGCCGCCAGGACAGCGGCGGCGGAAAAGAGCGCGAGGGTAAATATAAACCAGTTGAAAATTTCCATTTTAGTCATAGTTTTTAAGGAGGATACCGCAACATTATTAGCGAAGAGCGAATAGGGGGTGAGATCCTTAATCTGTTTCAGGATTTTACTATTTCGCTATTCGCTGCTCCCTATTCGCTATCCTTTCTGCCATTTCATTCCCGCAATACGCCGCGCCGCCTCCTTGATACGGGCGTCTGGCGCGCAAAGCGAGAACCTCACAAAACCCTCGCCGGAAGCGCCGAATCCGCTTCCGGGAGAAGCTAGAACCGAAGTCTTTTCCAGAATTTCATAAACGGCGGCAAGCGAACCCCGGCGGACCGGAGGCCGGGCCCATACAAAAAAAGCGGCTTCCGGCAGGGTAAGGTTCCAACCCGCTTTCTTAAGTTCGCCGGCAAAAAATTCAGTGCGCCTTTTAAAAGTTTTCCTGATGGGTTCAGCCAGAACAGCGTGATTTTCAAGGCAGAAAACGGCGGTTTCCTGTATAGCGTTAAACTGCCCGGAATCCATATTTTCTTTCAATTTGCCAAGCGCCTGCACGGCCCGGCGATTGCCTATAAGCCAGCCCAGCCGCCAACCGGTCATGCAGTAGGTTTTAGACATGGAATAAAATTCAACCGCCGCGGCCCTGGCTCCGGGAACAGAGAGGATACTGGGCGGCGGTTTCTTAAAATAAATTTCGCTGTAAGCCGCGTCCTGCGCCACCCAAAGATTGTTTTTTACGGCAAATTCCACGGCTTCCTTATAAAAACCAGCGGAGGCGCAGGCCCCCGTTGGATTATTCGGATAATTAAGAAAAAGCATTTTGGCGCCGCGCCGTACGAAGCGGCTTATAGCGCCTAAATCCGGAAGAAAACCGTTTTCCTCCTTCAAGGGAAGACGCTCCACGCGCGCGCCTGAAAGCAAAACGCCGGTTTTACAGGCGGGATAAGCCGGGTCGGGTATCAGGGCGGTATCGCCCCTGTTAAGAAGCGCGAAAGGCAAATGCGCCAGGCCCTCTTTTGAGCCTATCAGTACCGTAACCTCCGTTTCGGGGTCTAGCTTCAGACCATGCCTTTTGTAATGCCAGGCCGCGATCGCTTTGCGCAGGCGCTCCGAACCGCGTCCGCAGGGATACCTGTGATTGGCGGGTTTTTTAACTTCGCGGGCCGCAAAATCGGATACCGGACGGGGCGTAGGCAGATCGGGGTCACCCACCGCCAGTGAAATCACATCCCTGCCTTTTTTAAGCTCCTCCCGCTTTCTTTTGTCCAGTTCCGCGAACAAATAGGGCGGGAATGCTTTCATGTTCGCGCTTAAAGACGGGCCTCTCATAATCGTTCCAGCTCCCTCAACCCAAGCAGGTCAAAATAATCATAGAAACCCGGCTTCTGCGCGTAAAGCCAAAGAGCCGCGCGCAGCGCCCCCTCGGCAAACACCTCGCGGGAATGCGCCCTGTGGATAAGCTCAACGCGCTCATACGGACCGGCGTAAAGCACGGTATGCTCCCCCACTATGTCGCCCGCGCGCACGCTTGAAACAGGTGTTTTAGAGCCGCAGGCTTTTTCCATGCGCTCGGAATATTTAAGCGCGGTACCGCTTGGAGCGTCTTTTTTGGCCGCATGGTGGGTTTCAATAATACGACGGTCAAACCCGGGCAGTTTTTTAGCGATAAGCGCTGCCACGGCGAAAGTAAGATTGACGGCGGGGCTCATATTGGGAGAGAAAAAAACGGCCGTACTTTTGGAGACGGCTTTCAGACCGGTTATTTGCGCGGCGCTAAAACCGGTAACTCCTATCACCACGGGTTTACGCGCTTGCGCGCAGGCCCCGGCGAACTCAAGCGAAGCCGCCGGGGTGGAAAAATCCACGGCCAAGTCCGCCGTCCGCATTAAAGCCGGAAATTCCGAAGGCGGTTTAAAGTCCGTACCGGCTTCAGCGTCCACTCCGGCGAAAAAAGAGAGGTCTTTTGAAAGCGCGAGCCGGGCGCGCACCGAAGCGCCCATGCGGCCGGCGGCGCCTAGCACCACAACTTTTAAGGGCCCTGTGTTCATCGTTTAATTATATTCATTTGAAACCCCCCTGACAAACAGTATACGGGTATCGGTCAGCCGGCCAACCGCGCAAAAATACTATAATAGGCGCTGCTGAAAAATATTAAAATCATGCGGCTTAAAACTACCAGGTCAGTCCGTCCGCCTAAGGCGGACAAGTCCCGCCCTTTTGGTCCTGGACCAGAGTCTTCTTCCAGAGCTTTGGATGTATTGTATTCAGCCGGGCCGCCAAAAGAGCGGGACAAGTTGCCCGCCAGCCGCAGCGGCGGGCGCCTGCTTTTACTGCTTCCCGCGCTGATGTTCGGATGCGCGGCCGCGCTTTCAGCCCGAAGCTTCTCACGCGGCGTCAATGAACCCGAACTTTTGAATTACATGCGCGGCCAAAACGCCGACTCATCCTGCGACATCTGCTTGAACTCGGCAAAAAAATATTACGACGAAAAACGCAAAGACGAACTGAATAAGAAAACCGCCGGCATGTCGCTTATCCCGGGCGGCAGTTATTACATCGGTTCTCCCGAAGGCGTCGGGGACCCCGATGAACACCCTGGCGGGGGAATATATATTAGCGCTTTCTATATAGACAAAACCGAAGTGACCCTTGAGAACTATGCGCAGTTCACGCGCGTAACCACCGGCAACTTCCCGGAATGGCAAAAATCCGGCGGGAAGTATAACATAGACACCGGTTCCGATAAATATTATAAAAGGCTGGACGTCCTTATAAAAACCTGCGCCAACTGCCCCGTGTTCGGCGTTACCTGGGAAGACGCCAACGCTTATTGCCGCTGGAAAGATAAACACCTGCCCACCGAAGCGCAATGGGAAGCGGCGGCGCGGGCGGGTTCAAGAGAAAAATATTTTTTTGGCGACACGCAGGATCAGGCCGGAGAATATTCCTGGAATGAAAACAATTCCGGAGAGGTCCCGCACCCTGTCGGCCAGAAGAAACCGAATAAATACGGCCTTTACGACACCGGCGGCAATGTGTGGGAATGGGTATCCGACTTGTATGACAAACGCTATTATTCCGTCCGCCCGTCTAAAAACCCGTCCGGTCCGCAAGCCGGCAGTGAGCACGTTATACGCGGCGGCTCGTGGGCGTTTGATGCGGATTCAACGCGCCCGGCCAACCGCGCGAGCTACAAAAAAGCCAACGACGATATAGGATTTCGCTGCGCCGTTTTGGAAAGAGAATTGTCCCGCGAGCCTGAATAAATCTATTGTCATTTCTCAAACGTCAACGCCATCATGCAGCCCTCGCAGTCAAAATCCAGCCGGAACTTATGCCCCTCTTCATCTTCAAGATACAGCGGTTCTACGCTCTGGCCTTTCCTGCACAGGCCGAGGCGGCGCCTGACGCAGAATTTCATGGTCATAACGCGCTTACCCCTCATGTCTAGCCCCTCTTCGGCCGCTCCGGCTATTTCGGTTACGCCGTGGCGCCTGTAAAAAGCCGCGGCTTTTGAATTTAAAACATTGCCCGTAAAGTCCAGTTCTTTTACGGGATAGGGATAGTCATTGGGTTTTATTTTTGCTTCTTCGCGCGGAACCTTTAAGGTATGTTTTGCGAGTACGCCAAGGGTATCGCGTCTTAAATCGTTCAGCGCCGATACGGGGATAAAAAAGGATTTTGAGAGCCTGACTTCAAGCGCCTGAAGGTAATAATCGCTCTCTCCCAGTTTTGAAAGCTGTTTGTTTATGGTTTCCAGGGCCTGCTCCGGCTTTTTAGCCGAAGCTTTTTTATTTTTAATTTCCGTAACGGCCGAAAACCCCGTTTCGTCAACGGCTTTAAGCCTGAACCCGTCGTCGGTATCGGAAAATTCCAGCGTGACGCCCAGCTTTCTTTGCGGCCCCTCGCGCCCCACAAGGCGTATGAATTCCCTGTCAAAATTGCGGTAAATCGCGGTGCCGTTTTCTATGCCTTTTAAATTTTCCGCTTTCACCCGCGCGTCTATCACCCCGTTTATAAGCGAACCGGCCAGCACGCCGTTTTTGTCAAAAAAAGAAATGCCGTCGCCGGGGTTCAGTTTTTGAGCGCCCTGTAATTTAAAAGAGCCGTTTTTCACCTCGTAAACACGGCCAAGCGGCTCCCCCATGAACTTCGGGGTGTCGGGAGCGGCGATATCTGCCGGATTGCCGTTGACAAAATATTCGCTGTACCCGCGGTTGAAGGTTTTATCGGGGTTCGGGGCGAACGCGATAAAACTTTTTCCATACGAACTTTTTCCGATCTTTTTCTGCTCCAGCACTTTATCCAAAGCGGCGCGGTAATGCGAAACTATGTTGCGGACATAGGCGCCGTCTTTCAGGCGGCCCTCTATTTTAAGCGAGGTAACACCGGCGTCAATAAGGCCGCCCAGGCGGCGCGTCAGGTTAAGGTCCTTAAGCGAGAGAAGGTGCTTGTTTTTCTCTATTATATTGCCGGTCCCGTCCCGTAAATTATAAAGCTTGCGGCATGGCTGGGCGCAGGCGCCCCTGTTTCCGCTGCGGCCGCCGAGGGCGTAGCTCGCGTAGCACTGCCCGCTGTAAGACACGCATAAAGCTCCATGAATAAAAAACTCAAGCTCCACCGAGGTTTTGGCCCGTATTTTTTTAATTTCCTCAATAGAAAGCTCGCGCCCCAGTGTCACCCGCTTAAATCCGGCTTTCTCAAGGAATAAAACTTTTTCGGGAGTAGTGTTATGGGTCTGCGTGCTGGCGATCAGCGGCACCGGCGGCAGGGGAACTTCAAGCAGGCCCATGTCCTGCACTATAACGGCGTCAACTCCTGCCTCCCAAAGGCGCGCTATAAGCCTTTGCGCCCGTATAAGCTCATGATCGGACAAAATGGTATTTACAGCGGCGTAAACCCTGGCGCCGTAACGGCGGGCGTGAACACAAAGCTTTCCGATATCGGCGGCCGTATTGGCGGCGCCCGCGCGCGCGCCGAATTCTTCTGCGCCGATATAAACGGCGTCGGCGCCGCAGTTTATGGCGTCCAGTCCCACAGCCAAATCCCGCGCGGGGGCAAGCAGTTCAATAGTTTTCACAGCTATATTCTAGCCTTTAGCCGCAGAGATATGCCAGAGGCGAGGCGGCATTCGGGGACAGTGTGTTGAATTCCGATTATAAGTTCCAGGCCACACAACGCCGGAGGGCAAGTGCGGCTGCGAAGGCGGATGGGGATTCGCCCGTTACCACAAGCGCTAAATCACTTTCTTGCTTAATCACACTACAGGCGCTAATATTGCTTGTTGACCAGCGAAATCAGCCGGTGCAGGGTCAATTCCAAGCTAAGTGGTGGACTCTATTTTTTTAAACAGATCAGTGAGGCCAAGCTGTTTAAGCCAGAGTTTAAGATATTTAATGTCTAAAGCGCCGGCTTGAGTTTTTAGCACGCCCACAATGTCCGCTGGTTGTTTTATTGAGGCTTCGCCGCCGAGTTTGTGCCACAAAAGTTTGCTTATTACTACATCCTCAGGAGCTTGAAGCCAGAGCCCCGCGCCGCTTCCAGGGAAAAGCGTCTGTTTTATGCGGCGGGTGAAAGCTTGTTTTGAATAGTCGTCTGTTTTTAAAGGAAATATATCTACCTTGAAGGCTGTTTCAAGGTGGATAAGATTAAAAGAGGCATGTTTTTTCGCGGCTTGGGAAATATCTTCCGGGTCGGCGTAAAAAGCGTCTTTCAAAGAAGCATAAAGCCGAACGGCTGCGGTAGGCGATATTTCCACCACTAAATCCGCGTCAAAAGTAGCCCTTGGGATACCATAGAAGGAACTGGCGAAAGAACCGCCCAACATATACTGTATTGCGTTGGCTTCCAACGCGTTCACCACAGTCTTCAAGGCGGCTAAGCCTTCGGTATTCATATATTTTTATACGCTTTGTCTGACAGTTCCCGGCCAAGCCATAAGGCCGCTGCTGCTTTTAAAATTTCAGGTTCAGAGAACTCCGGATGCCGCGTTCTCAACCCGGCCAGGCTTATTTCACGTATTGACGAATTTAGGCCGTCTATCAACCGGAATTTCTTCCAAGCCGGCATTTCTCTTAGCGTTTTAAAATAAACCTGCTGGACCTTAGAGCTTGTGTCGCGCATGGTATAATTATACGAAATTGCTGTTCCTTGGATTTGCAGTAAAAGACGCTGTACCGAAACAGGGATTCCTGCCAAAAACACGCAGGAATGACAATCAGGGTTATAAACTAGATCTCACACACCGTTGAGGCGGTATTGGCGCGGGACTGGGCGTAATCGGCGTCTATCCTGTAGTATTTGTAGGTAAGCTTTGCGACCATGGAAATGAAGTTTTTAGCGCTTGAGTAATTCGGGACATTGGAGGTGAGCACGGCTATTATATAGTCGCCGCGGGGAGAGAATATTATACCCACATCATGGCAGGAACGCCTTAACAGGCCGGTTTTGTGGCCTATCTCCCAGCCGATGGGCAGACCGCGCCTTAACCGGTTGCGGCTTTTATTGTGTTTTAAAACCTCCAGCATCTGCTCGCTTGAATCCCTGCTTATCAGCTCGCCATCGTAAATCCGCTCAAGAATGCCTGCCATTTCGCGCGCCGTGGTATAATTCTCGCGCCTCACGCGGCCCGAGGAAAGGCTTAAACCCTCGGGATAAATTTTGGTGTAGAGGAGACCGAGCCTTGAGAATTCCTGCTGAAGAAAATCAAGCCCCATATGATCTATGAACATGCGCGTAGCGGTGTTGTCGCTTTCGGTTATCATTTTGTAGAGTATTTCCATAACGCTCAAGGCTGTACCGTCGCGCACCCATTTAAGCGAGCCCGATCCGCCCCAGCGGTTCTGGCGGGAAAGTGTTATCTGCGTGTCAAGCGTCAGCTCGCCGGCTTTTATTTTTTCAAAGACCGCCGCCATTATAGGCAGCTTGATCAGGCTTGCCGATGGGAACAGCCGGTCGGGGTTATACTGCCAGGTCTTGCCGGTGTGCAGATCTTTCAGGTAAATTCCCACGTGACCGCGGTAAGCCGATGAGGCGCTTTCAAGGCTGGCCGTCATGTTCCGCCATTCCGCGTCCTTTATAGGGGCTTCCACCGTCTTTTGTGATTCTTTCGGGGGAGGGTTAAGCGTAGCGGCGAAATAAACGCCGGCCTGGTAAAGAGGGAAAGCCAGGGCCGCGGATACTAACACGGCAGAAAACGCGATACCCGGGCTCAGCCGCCTTTTTTTGGGCTCCTGGACCGGGAGCGGGATATGCGGTCCTTTGTGGGCGTTTTCAAGTCCTGGGTCTTTCATGAATTATTTACTTTATGCTTGTAGGCGAGTAGGCTGGTATGCTCTTCAGAGAAACACCGAAGGCTGCTAACCTATGGCTGTACCGTATCAAGGGCTATGCCCCATCAGACGGCCTGGCATACCCGCTTACCAGCCTACCAGCAAACTATGTGTATCCAACGCCATTCAGGTTACTCCCAGATCGAGGGCTTCACCATCCCCCTTATAGCTGACCTTCACCATGTCGCCTTTTTTCATCTTGCTGTTCAGCAGAAACTCGGAAAGCGGGTCTTCAAGCAGGCGCTGAACGGTCCTTAACAGAGGACGGGCGCCGTATTGCGGGTCAAAGCCTTTCTTGGTAAGGAATGTTTTGGCCTCAGCGGTTATTTTAAAGCCCACGCCCTTGCCTTCAAGCTTTTTTTCCACCTTGGTAAGGTTCAGCTCCAGTATTTTCCCCATATCAATTTCGTTCAACGGCCGGAAAACTATCACCTCGTCTATGCGGTTGATGAATTCGGGGTTGAAAACGCGCTTGATCTCCTCTTTAACCGTGTCTTTCATTTCGTGGTAATCTTTTTCGCGGTCTTCACGCGGGATAAATCCCAGAGTTTTGCCTTTGGTGATAAGGCGCGCGCCCACATTGGAGGTCATGATGAGTATGGTGTTTTTGAAGCTTACCTTGTGGCCCAGGCTGTCCGTCAGCAGGCCCTCGTCCATGATTTGAAGCAGGATATTGAACACGTCGGGATGGGCCTTTTCAATTTCGTCTAGCACCACCACGGAATAAGGTTTGCGGCGCACAAGCTCGGTAAGCTTGCCGCCTTCCTCGTAACCCACATAGCCGGGAGGCGCGCCGATAAGGCGCGAGACGGAAAATTTTTCCATATATTCGGACATGTCAATGCGCACCATAGCCTCTTCGTTGCCGAACAGGAAGTCGGCAAGCACGCGCGCCAGCTCCGTTTTACCCACGCCCGTGGGACCCAGGAAAATAAAGTTGCCTATCGGACGCTTGGGGTCTTTCATTCCGGTGCGGCTGCGCTTTATGGCCTGGGAGACTATTTTCACGGCCTCTTCCTGGCCTATAAGATGCTTGTGTATTTCTTCTTCCATGTGCATCAGCTTATCCGCCTCGCTCTGCGTCATGCGGGTAACCGGGATACCGGTCCACTTTGAAGCGATGGAGGCGATATCTTCTTCGGTTACCCCGGGCGCCATCTTATCGCGCGACTCGCGCCACTTTTTTTTGGCGTCCTCAAGATTTTTTTTAAGCTCTTTCTCGCGCTCGCGGAGTTTGGCCGCCTTTTCAAATTCCTGGCCGTAGATGGCGGCGTTTTTTTCCTTCCCCACTTCCTCAAGCTCGGCCTCTTTTTCCTTGAATTCAGGCGGAGATACTGAAAGTTTCAGGCGGGCTCTGGAGCCCGCCTCGTCAAGAAGGTCTATGGCCTTGTCGGGCAGCGCCCGGTCGGTTATATACTTATCCGAAAGCTGGACGGCCGCGAAAATGGCGGGGTCGGAATATTTGCACTTGTGGTGCGACTCGTATTTATCCTGCAGGCCTTTCAGAATTTCTATAGTTTCCTCAACCGAGGGCGGGTCAACCACCACCGGCTGGAAACGGCGCTCAAGGGCAGGGTCGTGCTCTATGTGCTTGCGGTATTCATCAAAGGTAGTGGCGCCTATGCACTGCAGTTCGCCGCGCGCGAGGGCGGGTTTGAGCATATTGGAAGCGTCTATTGCGCCCTCGGCCGCGCCAGCGCCTATCACGGTGTGCAGCTCGTCAATAAACATTATGATGGAATTTTTGGCCTTGCGTATTTCTTCTATAATGCCTTTGAGACGCTGTTCAAATTCGCCGCGGTACTTGGTGCCGGCCACTATTGAGGCAAGATCAAGGCTTAAAAGCCGCTTGCCCGCCAGTGTGTCGGAAATATCGCCCGCTGATATTTTCTGGGCCAGTCCCTCCACTATTGCCGTTTTGCCCACCCCGGGTTCGCCTATAAGCACGGGGTTGTTTTTGGTACGGCGCCCAAGTACCTGTATGATACGCTCTATCTCGTTTACACGGCCTATTACGGGGTCCAGTTTCCCCTCTTTGGCCATCTGCGTCATGTCGCGGGCGAATTCGTCAAGGATAGGCGTTTTTGTTTTGCTTTTAGCGGCGCTGTGCGGAGCGTGGCTTTTGGGCGAGGGGGCCTCTTTCTGGCTGTCTTTCTGGTCAAGGTCGCCAAGGATAGTAAGCACTTCCTCGCGCACTGTATCAAGCTTAAGCCCCAGGTTCGCAAGCACCCGGGCCGCCACGCCTTCCTCTTCGCGGATGAGGCCCATTAAAATATGCTCGGTGCCGATATAGGAATGGCCCATCTGCTGGGCCTCTTCCACGGCGTATTCAAGCACTTTCTTGGCGCGCGGGGTGAAAGGTATTTCGCCCAGGAGCATCATGTTGTCGCCCTGTCCCACTATTTTTTCTATCTCGGCGCGCACCTTACGCAGATCAACGCCGAGGCCCTGCAGAACCTGCGAGGCCACTCCCTCGCCAAGGGCGATAAGGCCCAGCAGAATATGCTCGGTGCCTACATAGTCGTGGTTAAGGCGCTTTGCCTCTTCCTGGGCTATTAAAATCACGCGCTGAGCTCTTTCGGTAAATCTTGTTCCCATAGTTTAAAGCCTCCGGATAAATCAATCCCGCCGCCTGCCTGCCTGATGCGATCTGGCCGTCGCCAGAAAGCAGGTGGGATAATCTTAACCTTTTTTCACACGCATTTTAAAGCCCTCAACGGCAGTTACGGTTATTTCCGAACCCTCGGCGATATCGCCGGAAACGCTTTCCGCCTTCCAAAGCTCGCCTTCAACCAGCACCGTGCCGGAAGGGTTGAGATCTGTTTTAGCCCTGCCCTTTTTGCCGGCAAGGCTTTCAATGCCGGTAACTACGCGGCGCAACTGCGCCTTCATTACTATCCAGCTGAGCGCCGCCACCACGGCGATAAGAGAGATAAGGGTGGAAGTTAATATGCTCATAGAGACTGATAATCCTCCAAGAGAGTGCCCGTTGAACAGCATCAGAGCGCCCAATATCACCGACAGCGCCCCGCCAAGTGTGAGCAGGCCGTAACTGACCACCTTTATCTCGGCGATAAAAAACACAAAACCGAGCAGGATAAGGGCGAGGCCCGCGAAATTGGCGGATAACGTCTGGAAGGAATAAAAAGCCATTACCAGCGAAACCGCCCCCACCACGCCCGGCAGGATAAGGCCGGGGTTGTAAAGTTCTATAAAAACCCCGGCCGCGCCAAGGCTCATAAGTATCATGGCGATGTTCGGATCGGTGATCACGGCTAAAAATTTCTGGCGGCGCGTCTGGACCATAAAATCCACTTTGACATTTTTAACCGCAAGCCCGCCGAAACCCGCAACTTCATGGCCGTTTATCTTAAACAGCAGATCGTTTATGTCGGCGGCGATAAAATCAACCACGCCGGTTTTAAGCGCTTCCTCGGCCGGAATGGAATCGCTTTTGGCGACGGCCTTTATGGCCCACTCGACATTGCGTTTTTTCTGCTGGGTGATGGATTTTATGTAAGCGGAAGCGTCGTTTAAAATTTTGTCTTCCATAGGGTCTTTTTTTCCGCCGTCTTTTGTACCCGCACCCGCCGGCATTGCGCCGATCATTACCGGATGAGCTGCGCCGATATTGGTGCCGGGGGCCATTACGGCCAGATGCGCCGCCATTGTGATGAACACACCGGCGGAGGCCGCGCGCGCGCCCTGCGGATAAACAAAAACAGCCACCGGCACTTTAGAAGCGAGCATTTGCTTTATAATGTCGCGCATGGATCCGTCAAGGCCGCCGGGGGTGTCAAGCGCAAGAACCAGCAGATCATATTTTTCCGCGTTGGCCCGGTCTATGGCGCCGCCCATAAATTCAGCTGCCGCCGGAGTGATAACGCCCGAGTAGGGCGCGGCAAGCACTTTGGACACTGCGTGGACCTTTTTTCCGCCTGTGACTCTGGCGTAGTCAGCTGCTGAGGCGGGAGGTTTTGGAACATTAGGCGCTGCGGAGATTGTTCCGGCTTGCGCCGCGGCAAACAGTAGAACGGGCAGGATTATCTTTTTCATATCATTAACGCCCTCCGCAAAAGCTGAAACAACAATAAGTTCAGTAATGTTAATTATACAATGTTTAACCGCTGGGAGCCTGTCCGACATAAGGCTTTCATAGCGTCCGCCTCAGGCGGATGATGCCGGGTGGATCGAAGCGACACAATTCAGGCAATCAGGCCGAAGCGACGCGAAACGAGCATTCTGGACAGGACTGTGCGTTGGCCGTCTGATGAGCATAGCTCTTGATACGGCACTGGCATAGCCTTGAGCGGCGCAAAGGCGCAGGCCAAAAGCGGCAATTGCAGCCGAAATTACTTATGTCGGCCAGGCTCGCAGAGCCCGCCTGGCCGGGCGGATTTGTTACAATACCCGGGAAAGGAATAAGAATGACGGAAGAAATAAGCGGTCTTTTTTCGGTGCTGGCGGCGGAAGAAAGGCTGCCGGATTTTGCCCTTACGGCCAGAATACTTTCAGAATTCAACTCCCTGAACTCTGATGACGCCGGACGGCTGGCCAGGCATTGCTGGGGTTTTATGGGTTCAAACCTGGCGCCCGGCAGCGCGCGTGAACTGGCCTGTAAATGCGAAGCTTACGGCGTTAAAACAATAATCCTGCCTTCAGCCGGATTAGCCGGACTTAAACCCGCGGCCTTTATAAAAAAAGCGGCTTTTGTAAACGACACCTTAAACTACACCGACGGCACGGGCCTTAGCATGAACGCGTCAGCCGCGGATGTGCTGGTTTTATCCGCGGCGCCCCTCAAAGAAGATACGGTTAAAATTGTGAAGTCGGTTGAGGGGCCCTCCGCAGGAGCGAAAGCGCTGCGGTTGGGCATAATGGCCGCAACCGGCCTGCCCATCGGCCTGGGCAAAAACAAGGAAGTAAAAAAAGAGGTGAGAACTTCGGAGACCGCCTTCACCCTGGATATAATTTTAAAACAGGCCGACAACTGTCCCGCCCTTTTGGCCCCAGAACGGAAGAGCTGGAAGCCGGACATAAACCTAAAGCCCGGGTTGGCGAACCAAAAGGGCGGGACCCGCCTGCGCCTGAACCCGGCGGCTTTTGATTTTTCCTGCCTGAAAGAGAAAAAAACATATTCCAGCCAGATGAACTTCTGCCTGATATGCGCCGCACTCTCCTCATTCGCCCATAAGGCGCTTAAAAACACCGGCCTTTGGGCCATACTTGAGCATAAGTCCCTTGCCGCCCTGCCTTACGACGGGATGGAAGATTTTGAAAAAGAAACTTCGCGTTTAAATACGCTGGCTCCGCTCTTTTTTCAGCGCCCTTGAAAAGCATCGGGCAAAAGGGCGGGGCTAGCGCTGCAACGCACATCGGGGAAACCATGAAAAAAGATTTTTTTCCGGCACCGGGCTCGTTTGAAGAAAAATTTATAAGGAGCGGCGGACACGGCGGGCAGAATGTCAATAAAGTCGCCACCACCGTGCAGCTCCGTTTTTTTCCGCACCTGTGCGGCCTGTCCCGGGCGGTGCAGGAACGGCTGAAGCTTTTGTCCGGCGCAAAGCTGACCGCGGAAGGCGATATTCTGATCATCGCGGGCGAACACAGGACGCAGGAGCAGAACCGCCAGGCCGCCAGGGCCCGGCTGCGCGAACTGCTGGAACGCGCCATGCGCCCCCCAAAACGCAGAAAACCCACAAAACCCTCTTACGGCTCCAAACAGCGCCGCCTTGAAAGTAAAAAACGCCGCGCCGGCGTAAAACAAATGCGGCGCGGCGCGGATTTAACCTGACAGTTTCCTTATATAGTTTACAGCTTTTACAGATTTACGGCGTCTCCGCGGAATTTTTCCTGGATACCCGGATACTTTAATTCAATAGTTGAAAATTTCTCCCTGTCCAACGGACTGATGGAGATCTCGCCAAGCTTATACTTTTCCTCCAATTCCCTGCTTATCAAACTCAGCCTGGGCAGGTCAATTTTATAATCGCAGACGTCCAGAAAAACCAGAAAATCCCAGTCAGAGTCCGGCCTGGCGTCCCCCCTGGCCCTGGAGCCCACAAGTTTTATCGCCCGCTCCCGGGCTTTATACAAGGCCCTTAGACGGCATACCGCTTCAGCAATAAGCGCCAGACCTTTTTTGGGGAATGTGAGCCCCCGGCGCCTGACAGCTTCCGCGAGGGGCGATCCGAAGTCAAACTCCGCCCCCTCCCGCAGCACCTGTCCGCCCCACTCCGGGAAAACGGAACCTTCATTGCCGGAAAGCAGACAGATGTGCGTGAATGGAGGATTGTTTTTTTTTGTGTACAGTCCGCCCGCAAGCTCCCGCAAGTCAGCCTTACACGCGGAACTTTCAAAAACAGCCGCTCTGGCCGCAAAAATCAATCCGCCGCGCGTGCATTTATGTTTTTTGCGGGAGCTGTTCAGCTGCCGCTTTTTTTTATCGTATTTCAGCTCCAGATAATCCACGGAATTAATTCCGTTATCCGCCTGAAGACAACAAACTTCAAACACATACTTTTGCCCGCCCCTTGCCCCGGATATATCCGCGCTTGTTCCGCCATTCTGAGCGATAAATTTTAAATCGCCAAATCCCTCGCGGTGAAGGAAAGCCACGGCCCGTACTTCCGCCAGCGCCGCCTCAAACCTTTCAGGCGCCATATCATTTTTATTAAAGCCGGTAATAAAAAGAACCTCTTCTTTTGAACACCCCAAAATCCCGCTCGCCGCGCCCAGCAACCGGTCTATATTTTTGATTAAAACCGCGGGATTCCTCTTAAGTTCCGCTTTCAGCGCGGAATGCGGCTTTCTTCCCGCCACCTTTGCGAAATAACACTTCACATCCTTAGGCAGTCCGGACGATTCAATAAGTTTCAGCACCCCTGGTTTATCCATAGCCAGAATCCCGCGGTTAAAGCCGGCCGCCTGAAAAGGACGGCGGAATAAATCCGGCCGGCTAAATGCGTCGTTCCTTTCTTAACGGCTCCTCAGCTTCGCTGTATAAGAAGCGTGGAACTTCTTCATATTTTCAACAAGCGCCATAATGTCTTCCTTTGGCGGTAAAAAAGTTGTGCGAAAATGAAGCGTTCCGGGCCTCTGGCCGAAGCCTGAGCCGGGCACTACGCAAATTCCGGTCTCCTCCAGCAGGCTCAGGCAATACTGGAAATCACGGGCCGCCTCATATTTCAGCCTTTCCTCCGGCGGCATTTTCACCAGGTCCACGCCTTTCGGGTGCGGAAGGTCGAATTTAACAAAAGCGTACATCGCGCCCCGGGGAATATCAATCCTCATGCCCTCAATTTCATTTAAGCCTTTGCCCAATATCTCCGCCTTCTCCTTCATCTCGCGCAGGATGGCGTCGCGCTCTTTGACATAAAGATCAAAGCTTTCATCGCCTTTCTCCGGCGGCGCCGCCATCAGGTAGGTTACAAGCTGCCCGCTCACGTTGGCGCACAGGCCGATGGACTGCAGTTTGATCAGCTCGGCGTAAACGTCGCCGGGAATATTCCTTGCCTCAAGATATCCGCCCCTGTGCCCGCATTCTCCCAGGAACCCCTTGGAAACAGAATGAAAACTGAACAACGTGACCCCGGTCTCGCCTGTTTCACACATAACTTTGGCGAATGAATGGAACCGCAGTTTTTCGGTATAAACGTTCTCCTGGTAAACCTCGTCGGCAAGGATGGAAAGCCCGTGTTTTTTCGCGAAGCGGATTATCATAGCGATATTCTCTTTTGAAAGCACGGCGCCGGTGGGGTTGCCGGGGTTTATCACCACTATAGCCACCGGACTGACGCCTCCTTTCCTGGCCGCCTCAATGCTCCGGGTAAGCTCGCCCTCGTTCAGCTGCCAGCTGTCCTCCTCATCAAGTAAATAATCTATCTGTTTCGCCCCATACAGCGCTATGGTCGCGCTGTAAAGCGGGTATTGCGGGATGGGTATCATATACCCGTCAGAGTCGCTTCTGGTCAGCATAGTGAATATAGACTGGATTCCCCTGCTGGCGCCGCCGGTCAACACGATCCGGTTGGCATCAACGGGAATGCCGTCGCGTTTATGAATAAAGTCGGCTACGGCCTGGCGTATCAACGGAATGCCGGCGCTCTGGGTATAAGCGCCCGTGCCGCCCGGATTCTTTTTAAGTATCATTTTAGCCCGCCGGATAACATCGGCAGGGAAAAGCTTCGCCGCTTCAGACCGGTCCATCAGTCCGGGATATTCCACCAGACTCAGCATCTGCCGCACGAACGTAATGGGTTTCTGTTTCAGCGCCTGAGGATTTCCTATATTGCAATAAATTATCTTTTTTCCCTGTTCTTCCAGTTCCTGCGCCCGGATTACGATCTTTCCCCGCACGGCATAGCGGGCTTTAAGCAGTTTTGAGTTTATATCGGTAAGATTGATCATGCTCAAATTATATAAATATTTGTTCCACGCCTTCAGCCCCTGCGCTTCAATTGGTATAATTAAGATCTGTTATGAAAGGTTACCGCGTTTTTACCCTGTCCCTGGCGCTGCTTTCCGGCTTTTTCATCCTTACGCTCCATTTATCTTCACAATGGGCGGATAAACTGATCATTTATCCGGCGGGCCGGGACTTGCCCCGCTTCCAATCCTCGGACGAAGAGGAAGAAGATTCCGCGCAAGAGGGACAAGAGGAAACGGAAGAGGAGGAAGAATCTCCCCGGCCAAGCAGAAAGGAAAAAGGCACGGCACAGAGGATAAGGCATGAAAATGGAACTCTGGACGCCCGGTATAACTTTATCAATTTTAATAGAGACCGGCTCACCATTTCCTTCTCAATAACCGAGAAGGATTACAGAACTTATCTGGCCGGCTACGGATACTCCGAAACGGAACTTTCAAACCTCACCCAATGGCGCAATGCCACCCGCCAGAAGGAATGGGCCAAAGCCGTAGCAAAAGGCGGTGAGGCCGCGGGCAAAGAAGCGCTGACTGCGGTGGAATGGGAATATAAGGTGCGCTTAAATGAACTTTTCCGCTCGCGCGGTTTAGAACTTCTGCCCGGCAACATTATTATCTGCGACATCCCCGCCATTGTAAAGCGCAACATTCCGTTCCTTAAACCTATGGCCCTGGCCTTTCAGAAGATCTCCGAGGCCAGAGGATATGGTCCGGAAGAAACTGTGGGAGCGGCTCTTTCCATGGCACAGACGGCCCTCCGCTACAAAATCCCGCCGATGATAGAGGGCAGCCTTCACACCGGCGGCTTACTGCCCCCGGGCAGGGCGCTGCTCAGCGGCTGGGGAGACTGCGACACCAAAACAGCGCTGGTAGCCTCAATTCTTGGAAACTGGAGCGGGATGCGCCTGGTGGGAATTTCCGTGCCGGACCATTACCTTATGGCCATAAGAAGGATCCCGGCCAAGGGAGACTTGTTCGTGAGATATGACGGACTTGAATATGTGCTGATAGAGCCGGCAGGCCCCGCGTGGCTTGAACCAGGCGCGGTGGGGACCGCCACATCCGCGCTTTTACAAGGGTCGGAAGGTTATAAAATAGAGCCGTTTTTTTAACGTGTCAGTCGCGGACAGTCCGCCCAAGACGGAACAGGCCCCGCCCTTTTGCCAACAGCGTTAAACAGCATCGGGCAAAAGGGCGGGGCAGACCAGTGTCACCGCAAAAGACTTTGTGCGCGGACACTAAATAACGCAGCCGGAGGAAAAATGTTCAACACAAGAGTGATAGTCAGCCTTTTTGAATTTACGCTCGCGGTAGCGATGTCCGGGGTGATAATAGCCCTGACCTACAAGGTATTTGTACGGGCCAATCCGGACTTCAACATGGAAGACGAAATAAAGAAAGGCAACACCGCGGTAGGAACGCTTATGGCGGCAATACTGCTGTCCGCCTCCATGATATTGCAGAAGGGGATGGGAGCCGTGGTCAGCATGTTCCGCCTCTACATCTCCTCTCCCGGCGAAAGCCAGTTCGGGCTGGGTAAACTGGCTTTGCTCTGTCTCGGTCATCTTGGCATCTCCATGCTGCTTGCCGTAATCACCATTTCAGTCACGCTGCGGCTTTTCGGCAGGCTGGACAGAAATCTGCACGCCGGCAAAGAACTCCAAAAGGGCAACCTGGCGGTGGGAATACTGCTGTCAGGCGTAGTGCTGATAGCCGCGCTTTATGTGGGAGAGGGCGTAAGCTCAATTTCAAAAGCTATGGTGCCCCAGCCGTCCATAGGCCGCATAGAGATAATGAAATAGGCCGGGGTTCCGGGTTATCACCGGAGAAGCGACAGTCCGGTTTCTCTCACGCGCCATTTCAGTTTTAAAACGCTTTCGCGAGAAATGTATAAACCGGCGCTGAAGCTTTGGTCTTCAGCCGGCCGGCAAACCGGAATAAAAAATTCCCGGCTTTAAAAGCCGGGAATTTTACCCGCCTGATAAATTTTGATAAATAACGCAGCCTCAATCAGTTATCGGCTCTCCGGCCTCCCGATTGAAATATACTCAATCGGATCATTGCCGCTCTACTTTTCGGCCCCGGCAATGCTACTCTTCACTCCATATAAATAAGTTACGAAGTCATGCCACTTGGTCGCCTTATCAAACTCAAAGTCCGCGTAACTGCCCTCAAATATTCCCTCAAGCGCCTCCTGCGGCACCATGGCCATGGGCGGCAGATAGATGGAAATACCATGGCTGTCAGCCATATCGCGGCCCAGGCGGTCCCTCCCCACCGTTGTGTTATGTATGACCAGCTGTTTGTCTATAAAGTCCTGCAGCTCGGCGGCTTTGAACCTCAGGGCGGCGGCTTTTGGGGAATCTTTAAGAGCTGCAGCTACCAGCCCGACATAATTGTGCAGATCGCCGTAGAAAGAGATATATTTTCGAGGGTCTTCATTCTCGCCTATCATGTCATAGCGAATAACCCTGAATCTGGCGGCATTAAGCGCATCAACGTCATTGACCTCTTTGGCCAGTTCCACGAACTCGGCGACCCTGGTCCCCAAGCCGCCAAGCATGGAGGAACGGATGGCGGAGAGATGCGCGCCCGTAGCAGGCCTGCCGGCAGCGGCAAAGCTCTGATTCATGGCATCATAAAACCTCTTATAAACCTCAACCGTAATTCCGCCAAAAGTTTCCGCGTCTATATCCGGATTCTTTGCCAGGACATCAAGAAAGGAACTGTAGGGATACCCAAGCCCCGAAACGGTTTCTTCCGAGCCCACGATGACATCGGTTTTATCTTTCACTTCAAAAGCCACTTCGCTCATCTGCATCAGACAGGCATCAAAAGCCAACACATCCACCTTTCCCGATTCTTTCAGTATCTGGCCTATCTGCCTGGTCCTTATGTAATTGCCGGTTTCATCGTCGTTGGAAATGCCTTTATCGGCGCCTTTTGCCTCCTGCCGGGGGTCAAGCCAGCCTGAACCGTGGTCCCAGAGGATAAGCATATATTTTTGAGCCGGATAATTCTTTTTTGTCCAGTTGACAAAATCCACTGCCCGCTTATAATCGCCCATATCCACTTTGTCGGTTCTTTGTACCATGGGGGATGTAATTTTCTGTTCGTCCGAGTCTTTCTCTATGAAGAAGCGCCTTGAGCCGGTCCAATCGCCTTCCAGGTCCGTGTCGCCTTCAAGCTGGCCGCTCATGCGGCCGAGCTCCACCACTACATTAATGTCTTTAGTGGAGCCCACTTTCTCCATCTCGTTGACATTGTAAAGCCCGGCGGCCTCAAGGTTGTTCTTGCCGTTCATAAAAACCATAACGGTCCATTTTTTTACCGTTTGAACAGAAGGAGACTTTACGGGCACGGCCTTGGGGGCTGAGGCAAGAGGGATATTGGATTTGTCCACGCTGTAAACCGAACCGCCAAAATCAAGACTTAAAGCCCACGAAATTTCCGATATGCCCAGGCAGAAACTTAATAGCGCGGCGGCCGCTGTCAATTTTACTTTCATAAATTCTCCTTGGAAAGGGCCAACTATTATAGTATTGGGTATAGCCTTGTCCCTGTCAAGGCCTTAAGTGCCCGAATTGCGCTGGGCCCAAAGGCCTACCATGTCAGAACTGGAACAAAAAAACCGGGAAACGGGATTCAGTCCGCTATTTGCATAAAACCCCGTGTATTATCTAAAATTCATGAAATGAACGCTCTTACGCTGCTTGTAACAGCCCTGCTTGTTTACGCCCTGGCCTACCGCTTTTACGCCAGCTTCATAATAGCGAAAGTTCTGGCCTTTGACCCGGACAGACCCACTCCGGCCCACACGCTGGAAAACGGTTACGACTACAAACCCACTAACCGCTGGGTGCTTTTCGGACACCACTTCGCCGCCATAGCCGGCGCGGGCCCCCTTGTGGGCCCGGTGCTGGCCGCGCAGTTCGGATACCTGCCGGGTTTTTTATGGATCTTAATAGGCAGCGTTCTGGCCGGTGGCGTGCACGACATGGTTATACTTTTCGCCTCGGTGCGCTACAACGGACTTTCACTTACGGAAATAGCCCGACGGGAAACAGGCAAAACCGCCGGCTGGGCCACTACAGCCGCCGTACTGTTCATAATAATAACCGCCTTGGCCGGGCTCTCCATGGTGGTAGTGAACGCTCTGGCGGAAAGTTCCTGGGGAACATTTTCCATCGCCATGACCATTCCTATAGCTGTTTTTGTGGGTTGGTACATGAACAAGGCCCGGCCGGGAAAAATAACAGAGGCTTCAGTTATCGGCGTAACACTGGTTGTGGCGGCCATAGTACTGGGCGAACCGCTTTCACGTTCAGGCTGGGCACATTACTTCCTTTACTCTAAAACAAGCCTTTCAATTATACTCGCCGTTTACGGCATGCTTGCCTCTATTTTGCCGGTCTGGCTGCTGCTTACGCCGCGGGACTACCTGAGTTCCTACATGAAAATAGGCACCATAGGTCTGCTGGCTCTTGGGATATTATGGGTACGGCCTGAAATCGCCGCGCCGGCATTTACCAGCTTTATTCACGGCGGAGGCCCCATAATACCGGGCCATGTCTGGCCTTATGTCTGCATCACCGTCGCCTGCGGCGCTATTTCGGGCTTCCACAGCCTTATAAGTTCCGGCACCACCCCGAAGATGATAGCGAGTGAGCGGGACCTGCGGCTTATCGGCTACGGCGCTATGCTCACCGAAGGCTTTGTTTCCATAATGGCCCTGATAGCGGCCACGGTACTCCTGCCCGGCGACTATTTCGCCATCAATGTTCCACCCGAGGTTTTTCAGAAACTGGGGCTTAGCGTTTCACACCTGCCCGATATGGCAATAGCCGTAGGAGAACATTTGGAGGGGCGCGCGGGCGGCGCGGTATCGCTCGCAGTGGGAATGGCGCAGATCTTCACCGCGATGCCGGGCATGAAAAGCCTGCTTTCCTACTGGTACCACTTCGCCATCATGTTTGAAGCGCTCTTCATACTGACCACCATAGACGCGGGCACCAGGGTGGCGCGCTACATCACACAGGAAGTGTTTGGAAAGGTTTACGCGCCTTTCGCGAGAACTGACTGGTGGCCGGGGGTTTTTTTGACAAGTTTCCTGGTCTGCGCGGCATGGGGCGGCATGCTGATGGCCGGCAATATCAGCACGATCTGGCCGATGTTCGGGGTGGCGAACCAGCTGCTTTCCGCCATAGCGCTGGCCGTAGGAACGACCTTCATACTCAAAAGGACTAAAGCCGTATACGCTTTAGTAACTTTTGTCCCGTTTCTTTTCATGCTGGCCACAACAGTCAGCGCGGGCATAATGAACATCACGGGCAACTACCTCCCCCGTCACGATTTTCAGGGCTGGCTGAACGTGACTCTTACGGCAATCATGCTGGCGCTGGCCGCAGTGATAACAGTGGAATCTGTAAAAAGCTGGCTGACTGCGCTTGGACTACGGCATACAGTAACCAGTAAACCGGTAACCGGTAATCAGTAGCCGGCATGGGAAACGCAATACCCGCGTAAGCAACGACACTGCAGGGGCCAATAATATATAATATGGACGCATGAAAAAGTCATTGCTGCCGCTAACGGCTCTTCTATCTCTGCTTATATGCGCCCCGCTTCGCGCCGGCTGGTGGGCGGAAAACGATTATGTTACCGGTTCAAACGGCTTCAAGAAAGACTCCATCTCTGTTTTTACCAACATTTCAACCAGGACCGTACTGGCGCCGGGAGCCGCCTTTTACAAAGACAGGGGGGATTACCGGGACGCGGTGTATTCTTTGCGGCTGCCTGTAATGTATTCCGGCGATAATTATTTTCTGTCTTTCAAGCCGTTTTTGTATCCATTGCACAAAAATCACAAAATTATCGGCCCGATAAATTCTGCGGTAGAGGCGCAAACCGAGTCAAGCGCCATAGGCGCGAAAGTTTACGTACTGACCAAACTGGGGGAAAGTTACGATTTAAGCTACCTGCATCTGACTGTCTCTGGAGCCACGGCTAAACAAAAAACCAGCCTGGAAGATACAACAACAAAAACGAATAAGACTTTCTCCCAAAATGCGTTTGAAGTTCAACTGGAAAAGGGTTTTTACAACCAGTTTTTCCTTTTAGCCTCAGCGTCCGGTTTTACCAAACCCGCCGGGGCAAAAAACCCTGATTTACCGGTTATGGACCAGGCGGACCTGGCGTACCTTGGAACCTTTAGAACAATTACCGCCATTCCCGAATGGGCGCTGGCTCTGCAATTCGCGCGCAATATGGCGCCGGATTTTGATAGTCACCTTTACGCCGGATTTAGTAGAATATCTTTCAGGCAGGCCGAACCGGGCAGTTCAACTGTTTTCGGGATGAAATTGCGCCTTAACGAGGGCGCTTCGCTTGATTTGGCCTATAATTTCTACACGCAAAAACCCGCGGCCGGCAAGAATTATTACAGGATCTTCGTTCAGGTACTTTTTTAAATTCAGAACTGGGGACGATAATGATACTGCAGTCTCAGGAAAGCCTTGAAATGCTGGTGATGGTTTCACGGCTGCTGTCTTCAAAACTGGAAATCTCGGAGCTGCTTACCACCATAATGCGCCTGGCTTCGCGCGTAGTGGGAGCGGAGCGCGCCTCGCTTTATCTGCTGGACGAGAAGACCAAAGAGCTGTATTTCGACGTGGCGCTCGGCCTGCCTGAAGATGTGCAGAAGATGCGTTTCAAGCTTGGGGAAGGAATGGCCGGAACCTGCGCTAAAGAGGCGGTTTCCATTATTATAAACGACGTGGCCAACGACCCCCGCCATTCAAAAAAAGCCGACGCGAAAAGCGGCTACACGACCCGCTCGCTTTTAACCTGCCCCATGATAATAAAAGGCAAGGTTATAGGCGTAGTGCAGGCCATAAACAGAACGGACGGGGATTTTTCCGAAACCGACAAAAATAATTTTGAAGCCTTCGCCTCGCAGGCCGCCATTGCCATAGAGAACTCCAGGCTTTTCTCTTCCGTGAAGGAAGAAAAACGCAAGATGGAAATAGTTTTCAAGAAAATAAAAGAGGGCGCGATATTAACCGACACCGCCGGTGAAATATTAATACTGAACAATTCCGCCAAACTTTATCTTGAGCAGGACAAATATAAATTCACCGGCATAAAAACGGCTTTTTCGGATTTTTCAATAAAACCCGGCCCCGAAACTATTCTGACAAGTTCGCCGGCGGTGTCCCGTTTTGAGGCCGTCAGGGAAAAACCGAAAAAATTATATCTGGAAGGCGCGGCCATTAAACTTTTCAAGGAAACCAAAGACGGGGATTCTCTGCATGAAGGCTGGCTTTGGATACTCTCGGATGTAACCGCGCAGCGTCTGGAAGAGTGCATGGCGAGGAATTTCCTCTCGCTTATCTCGCATAAATTTAAAACGCCCCTGGCCTCAATAAACGGCTACGCCCAGATACTCAGCGAAGAAGCTCAGGCCAAGGCCCTTCCCGAGATGGTGCAAAAATCTTCGGCCACAATACTTGCGCAGGGCCTTAAACTGAACACCCTTGTGGAAAGCCTGCTTGATTTCGTGACAATAGAAAACATGGATGAAACGGGGCTGAACATTACAAGTTTTGACGCCCTTGAAATGATAAATGAAACGGTGGAAATAATGAAACGCCGCTTTAAAGACGTTCCCGGACTCACATTTAAAATCGCGGTTACGGAAAAAGTGACATTAAATTCCGACAGGAACCTTATAAAAAACGCCGTTAAATGCCTTGTGGACAATGCGGTTAAATTCAATCCGGCGAGAGAAAAACTGGTTATTGTTTCCGCACAAACCAGGGAGGGCAACGCCATCTTATCGGTGGGAGACAATGGCACGGGGATCCCCGGGGAAGAGCTGGAAAACATTTTCAATAAATTCTACCAGGTGGAAGCTTCCTTCACCGGACAGGTAGAAGGCTGGGGTCTTGGGCTTTCGCTTGTTAAAAAAACAGCCGAGCTCCATCACGGCCGCGTTTTTGCAAAGTCGCAATTGCAGAAAGGTTCGGCTTTTACAATACTCCTGCCGCTGTAATATAATGCTGCCATAGGCTATAGGCACAAAAAGACACCCCGTCCGCTTAAAGCGGACGGGGTGTCTTTTATTAAGGAGTTTCTTATTTCCGCACCCTATACCCTCTTCCCTACCCCCTATACCCTGCTTTTTACGCCAGTTTATTGTCCACTACGAGTTTTTTAAGTTCGCCTATATCCGGCCTGATTACAAAAGGCCTGCCCACTGATTTCATGGCGCTCTGCACATCTTTAAGGCCATTGCCGCTTATCAGCACCACCGCTGATTCGCTGTCTTTTATTTTACCCGCGGAAGCCGCTTTTTTAAGGCCGGCATAAGAGGCGGCGGCGGCCGGCTCCGCGAACACATTTGAGCCCCTGGCGATCTGCGGGATGGCTTCAAGAATTTCGGCGTCGGTAACTGAAACCGCAAAACCGCCGGAGTCTTTTATCGCCATGACGGCGGCCAGGCCGTCGCGCGGAATGCTTACCGAAATGCTGTCGGCAATAGTCTCGCCGGACACAGCCTGAATTTCCCCCCCGGCTTCAAAAGCGCGTTTTATGGCGTCGGATTTTTCGGCCTGTACGGCTATCATCTGCGGGAGTTTATCTATTATGCCAAGGCGGTGGAACTCCACGAACCCTTTCCACATGCCGCTGATGATATTACCGTCGCCTACCGGAACAAAAACCTTGTCGGGGGTTTCCCATTTCAGCTGTTCGCAAATTTCAAAAGCGCAGGTTTTTTTCCCTTCGCGGGTAAAGGGGTTTACGCCGGTGCTGCGGTTGTACCAGCCGTATTCCTGAGAAGCTTTTAGACACAGGTCAAAAGCGTCGTCATAAGTGCCTTTTACCATAATAACCACCGCCCCAAAAACCAGTAACTGCGCCACCTTGGGCGCGGGGGCGGTTTCGGGCACAAAAATAACCGTTTTCAAGTCCAGGCTCCCGGTCAGACAGGCAAGCGAGGAGGCGGCATTCCCGGTGGAAGCGGTGGTTATTACTTTTTCCTTAAGTTCCCGCGCTTTTGCCACCACTACGGCGCTCGCCCGGTCTTTAAAAGAAGCGCTGGGGTTGCGCCCGTCATCTTTAATGTAAAGGTTCGGCACCCCGGCCTCCGCGCCCAGGCGGTCGGCCTTGTATAGCGGCGTCCACCCCACCTGCACGGGCGGAATATTCTTAAACCCTGACAGCGGAAGTAAATCCATGTAACGCCAGATGGTCCTGTCGTTATTTTCCTTGAGCACTTCGTAATTAAGCCTCTTTTTTATGAGGTTATAGTCATAAAGCACCTGCAAATTACCGCCGCAGGCCAGACAGGTATATTTCACTTCGTCTAATTTGTGGTCTTTACCGCAGTTAATACACTGCAACGTCTTAATTTTTTTCATAAATGTTATTGAAACGATTCCATAAACTTTACGGTTATCAGCGGAAGCGTGTCGGTCTTGGAAATTTCAGTTACTACCAGGAGCATCTCGGCGCAGGCTGAATGTTTACTCCCTAAAAAGAGAGGCATAGCCGGATAGTTAAGCACTTTCAGGCGTTTTCGCTCCGCGCCACCTACGCTTACCGCATGCTCCTCCCTATTCTGCACGCACCAGAGCACAGGCTTGTCTATTGCCGCCGATGGGTTTTCAAGCGCCTTTTCATAGGTCAGCAACAGGGCCTTGGCTTCGGTCCGCAATGGTTTTATCTCCTCCATCCGCTCGCGCCTCTCAGTAAAAGCCGGAAGAATGGGTTTAATCCAATAATAAAGCAGCGCACACACAACCAGCATGAGGAAAAGATAAACGTTAAACTTCCCAACGGTCTCCCATTTGATAATGGGAAGTTTTTCTTCTTCAGATTCCATATATTTATCTCTTTTTAGGCGTGTGCAGGTAATCGAAAACCGCGTTCCTTACGGCATTAGAAAATTCTGACAAATCAGATGGCGAGCTTTCAAGCCTTTTAAGGAGCGACAGGGTTATTTCAAGCTGAACCCCGCCTTCGGAGGCGCGGTTCACTAAATTACGGGGTGAGACTCCGGGCAGACAGGCGCAGGGGACCTCGGCCGAAAAGCCGGCGGCGTTAAGCCTTAAAGCGGTAAGTTCGGCGGCGGCGGAATTTAAGCCGCCCACGCAAACCCGGCGGCCGGGCCCGGATTGGGCGTGAATGGAAATTCCCAGCACACTGGAGGTGGCCAGCCGCACCGCCTCAGGGTCATCAAAGCGCGTGGCGGTTATATGCAGCCGGCCGCTTTCCGCCCCCAGCCAGCCATTAAAGATATAAAGATTTATGTCCCTGTCCGCGATCTGTCTGGCCAGGCGCGAGGTGGTAAGTTCCACATCGCCGCCGTGTATAGCGAACACCGTCACGGAAGAACCGCGGTCATAGGACTCCCTGGAGTAATCCCGGCCCTCTACATTGCCGGCTTTCAGGGCCGCCAGGCCCGGGTAAAAATCTTTCCCGCGGCGCGACCCTGAGTGACCGGCAGAGCAGCCGGCTAAAACCGCCAGGGACGCGCCAAGGATAACATTTCGTAACAGCATAAATGGCCACGCTGAGAATACATATGATATAAAAACAACTCCGCGGCCCCAAACGGGAGCCTGCGGAGCGTTTGTTGTTTCTTCCTGCCCCCCCTCTCACTATCCCTTTATTTTGTCACCGTCGTTCCCGCGCGGCCCTGCAGCGTTTCAACGAACAAGTCGGTCTTGGTTATATAGGCGGCGCTCCCGCCGTTTTTCATGAACTCAATCACGGCTTTTATCTTCGGGCCCATGGAACCGGCGGGGAAAGGCCGGGGGTCGCGGTTATAGATAGCTTCAAGTTCCGAAACCTTAATAACGCGCAAATCCTGCTGGTCAGGCTTCTGATAATTGAGTTTTGCCCCGTCCTCTCCGGTAAATATTGTCAGCGTAACCTCCACCTCTTCGCCGCGCGCCCTGGCGCGGTTCATGAGCATGTTGCCAAGCAGGGCGGAGGCCAGATCCTTGTCAATAACGGCTTCCACCCCGGTATACATTTTTAGTTTATCCTTCTTTCCCGCGGGCCTTGAGAAATCAACGCCGTAGTTGCAGTGGTAGACCTCGCGGCCGTTCTCACACGACGGCTCCACTTCCCGCACGGGCAGGCCGCCGCCGCCTACGGTTATGGGAATAAGGCCTTTGGCGAGCAACGCCTCTATGGCGTCTATTTCAACAATGTCCGAGGGGGCGGGAGACGGGACCACCCGACGCCATATTTCCTTGCCGTCGGAACCTTTCTTATAAAGCTTCATCGCCCAGCCGTTATCGGAAATGCGCGTTACGGCTTCCTCCTTGGTATAGGAAGGCCCGATATACTTTGAGGGATTCTTGAAATCGGGGTCGTTCTTATCCACCACCACCTGAGTCACTATGCCGGTAACCAGGTTGTCTATACCCCTTACGTTCAATTCGTTGTTAAGCTGGGCCAGCATGTAGGCCATGGCGCCCTGCGTGTCGGCGCCGCAAACATCAAGCGGCAACGGAGGCAGGGTCTCGCGGCAAAGCTCGGCGCGCAAAAGCACATTCCCCACCTGCGGGCCGTTACCGTGGGTCATAACATAGAGATCTTCCGGATATTTTTCAAAAATATCGGCCACCAGCTTGGCGGTCTGGGCGGTGCGCCGCCACTGGGTAGCTATGTCGGGATTAACCGCTTTGCCGGTTTTAGGGTCCTTCATCCCCACGGGAGAGACCTCATTGCCGCCGAAAGCGAAGATCCTTATTCTTTTTACCCCGCCGCCTGCACAGCCGAAGGCGGGCTTTTGTTTTCCTTGATTATCTTTCGAGTAAGAAGCGGGTGGTGGTGTCATGTTTTATCTCCGTTGAGCGTATGTAAATAATCAAAAACGGCTTTTCTCACGGCTTTAAGTAAATTCTGATAACTCTGAGACGGCATAAAGGCCGCGCTTCGGGGCGGTTCCGGAACTTACAGGACCCGTTTCCGGCCGGCCTTGAACAGTTCCCCAATCACTTTCGCGGGATTCTTTTTCGTGCAGGCGGTTATCATGGCCGCGATAACGAAAGGCTTGTACCCGGCTTCTTTGTAAGTCCCTATCCGGTATTTCTCAAATACCCCTGCGGCAACTTCTCCATTCTTGCAGGAAACGTCCTTGATGTCCGCGGGGAGGCAGTGCAGGTAAAGCCCTTCGCCGTTTTTCGTGAGCGCCATCTTTTTCTCGTCGCAGATCCAGTCCATGTGCCCGGCGTTCTGGGCAAGACATTCTTTCTCCAGCTCTTTAAGGCCCGCCGTGTCGGCTTTCTCCAGAAGCTGGGTGCGGCGCTCCATAACTCTGTAAGGCGCCCAGCTCTTCGGGTAGACGATGTCGGCGTCCCTGAACGCGGTTTCCATACTGTTGGAGACCTTAAAGGACCCGCCGGACTTCTTCGCGTTGTCGCCGGCCACCTTTATCGTCTCGGGAAGCAGGTCGTAGCCTTCGGGATAGGCAAGCTCTACGTTCATTCCATATCTGGTCATTAAGGCTATAACGCCCTGGGGGACGGAAAGGGGTTTGCCGTAGCTCGGAGAATACGCCCAGGTCATCGCTATCTTCCTGCCTTTCAACTTCTCAAAGCCGCCGAAATGGTTCTTTATAAAAAGCATGTCGGCCATCGTCTGAGTAGGGTGGTCCAGGTCGCACTGCAGGTTAACCACGGCAGGGCGCTGGTTCAGCACCCCGTTCTTATAGCCGTCATCCAGCGCTTCGGCCACTTCTTTCATATAGGTGTGACCTTTGCCGATGAACATATCGTCCCGTATTCCAACCGCTTCGGTCAGGAAGGAGATCATATTGGCCGTTTCACGCACAGTTTCACCATGGGCGATCTGCGATTTACCCTCGTCAAGGTCCTGAACAGCCAGCCCCAGCAGGTTGCAGGCGGAGGCGAAGGAGAACCTGGTCCTGGTAGAATTATCCCGGAAGTTGGAGACGGCAAGGCCGGTCCGGAACATATCAAGCGGGATATTACCCGCGTGAAGCTCCTTCAGCAGCTCGGCTATAATGAATACGGATTTAAGCTCCGCGTCGGATTTTTCCCAGGTCAGCAGGAAATCCCTGCCATAAAGGGAGGCGCCAAGCTTCTCCAGTTCGGTTAAAGACTTTGCGATATCGACAGACATTGTTTACCTCCAGGTATTTTCAGTAAAACGCGGAACCTTAAAAAGTTTCCTACAGGTACTGCGGTATGACGGCATAGAACACGGCGGCCTTCAGCAGGTGGTCTACCGGCATATTCTCGTTGACCGTATGCGCGTATATTTCGTTCGAGGGACCGAACCCTATGGTGGGAATACCCAGGCGGCCGGCGCTGGCCACGCCGTTGGTGGAAAAAACCCATTTGTCAACCACCGGCCTTTTACCGAGCGCCACAGTACCGGCTTTCACCCCGGCCTGCACCAGCTTGTGGCTCTCCGGCAGCACCCAGGTGGGAAAATATTTTTCCTGCCCCACTTTAAGGCCGGTCCAGGCCGTGGCGTCGTAGTAGAGCACCTCCACTTTGGCGCCGGCCTTTTTCACGGACGGGAGCCTCTTTATCTCCGCGACGGAAGATTTTAGAGTTTCCCCTATAGTAAGGCGGCGGTCCAGGTAAATAGTGCATTCGTCCGGCACGGCGTTATAAGACGGCGTCTTGCACTCTATGCAGGTGACGGCTACCGTGCCCTTGCCTATAAACTTGTCATGCTTCAGTTTTTTGTTCAGCGCCGTTATCTCCTTCGTGATATCCGCCATCTTCACTACGGCGTTATCGCCGCGCTCGGGAGCGGACGCGTGGCAGGAACGGCCCTTGGTTACAACCTTCATTTCCATACGGCCCCTGTGGCCGCGGTATACGGCAAGATTAGTGGGTTCGGTTATCACCACGAAATCCGGTTTAAGCTTCTCTTTTTTTATGAGATGCAATAGCGGCAGGCCGTCGCAATCCTCCTCCATCATGGAGCCCACCACCATCAGCGTGTAATCGCCCTCAAGCCCCAGCTCCTTGATGGCCTTGCCGGCATAAACCATGGAAGCCATTGAAAGCTTCTGGTCGGTAGCGCCGCGGCCGTATATCACTCCGTTCTTCAAAACCCCGCCGAACGGATCTATCTTCCAGGCGGAGCGGTCGCCTATGCCCACAGTATCTATATGGGCGTCCATCATTATCTTCTTTTTCCCGCTGCCGATAAAACCGATTATATTGCCCATACGGTCTACTTTAACGCGGTCAAACCCGACTTTAAGCATTTCTTTTTTTATCCGAACCACCAGCTTCCCTTCTTTGGTGGAAAAACTGGGGATCCTGATAATATCCCGGGCAAAAGCCGTGATGTTTTTTTTGTAGCTTAAAATCGCCCTGTTTATGTCCCTGGAACTGCAATTCATATCCGCCTCCTCAATTATCCCTTGTGATATTCTAATTTAATATGGAGCCCGCTTCCAAATCCGGTCTCTGCGACCGCGCCATTAAACCTTGCCCTCGTCCACCGGCGCTTTTACACTTTTTTCAGCCGCTAATAATAGCGTCCCATGGCAGAAACGTTACACAAGGCGAAATATTGCTTAATTTTCCCGCCATGCAGGCACGAAAAAGCGCCCTGTTAGCGCCGTAAACGCGCTTATATCTTGGATTTTTGAAACAGGCATCGCCTTGAAATCCCCTGGGGGGATTAGCCGGCAACCGGTCACTTTCCGACAGATCATCCATGGCAACGGCCCTGCAGGAAAAATACTTTTCCAGAGCCGCATACATACTCTCCGTTTCAGACTGGTCAAAGATGGGTTTCTGCGCCGAATCGTCCCAAGAGCGCGACAACAACAAGAACGATTCACTTACTCGTTGTTTTTACCCTTTTAGTTTTTCCGGTTTCACCGGAGGCGGAAAGTAAAGCCTTGGTGACTATCATGTTGGCTATCTTTCCGTTTTTAGCGGCCAGATCAAGCCGGCATTGGTGGTTAAGAACTTCGTTTATAAACTCTCCGGCAATCGCGTCCTCCAAACAACCCTGGCGGACCCGCCGAAGCGGTAGTGGCGGGCGATCCTGTCCGCCGCCGGATAATTCAGCTTCCGTACCGCGCGCGGAGAAGGCTAATTTTATATCGGCCCTGTCTGAAAAAACATAAACCGCAAGTTTAACAGCTTCGGCCGCGTATATTCCTTTGGAAAACATAATCCTGCGCGCGGGAATTTTCAGTTTTTCACCCATTTTTGCAGTATCTCCCTGTCTTTGGAATTTCTCAGTTTAGAAAATAGAATGCCGAATATTCCTTTCATTAAAGCGCATCTTCCGTTTGTGAGCATATTGCCCCATAGCGAGCCCTGGGCCTCATAGTTATAAACCGGACAAACCCCGCAATAAGGGCTGTAAACGCATCTTGAACATTCCGGCTGCAAATGAAGTTCGGAAGAAGCCAGGCAGGACTTTGCGGTGGGACAGGAAACGGCTTTTTTATAACTGTCCTTAAACACATTACCTATCTTAAAAAGCTCGTCTCCTTCCCAGGCCACCATACGGCCCTCGTCGCAGGTGTAAATATCCCCGTTATGGTTATAGGCTATCTGCCCCACCGTGGCGCCGCAGGGGCAGCGCATATCCAGATACCCGGAGTCCCTAAAACCGATTATTTTCTCAAGCAGCATGACGGCCATTTTTTCCCTGACCGGGACTCCCGTGCGGTTTAATTTCAGCATATACTCCAGGCTTTCCCTGTAGAAAGCCGTAAACTCCTCCGCCGTATAGCCGATAACGCCCCAGCTGTTCCTGGCATAACCGATAGGCGAAAGCGGCCTTATGAAAACATCCTCAAGCCCAAGGCAGGCATATTCGTCAATTATCTCTTTGTGCCGGCCAAGCGAGTACCTGGAAACAGTAAGCAGGGCGCTGGGTTTAAATATCCTGTACCCCGGCGCCTGTTTAGCGTTCCTGAGCGTAAAATACCTCAGCCATTTGCGGGCCTCAAGCGCGGAATTGCCGCGCGGATAAATTCTGTTCTTATTGTGCAGATCCACAGGGCCGTCAAGCGAGGTGCAGATGGAAATCTCGTTTTCAAGCAGGAACTGCGCTTTTTCCACCGTCATCACGCTGAAGTTTGAAACAAGAGCCAGGCTGAGGGGCTTGCCCGATAACTTTTCTTTTTTCCGGGCGTAGATAATGGTCTTTTTAAGCACCTCCCAGTTAAGAAGCGGTTCCCCGCCCTGAAATTCAATGGTCAGGCCGGGAGCGGTGGTCTGAAAGGCGAAATCCACGCTTTTTTTGGCTGTGGGCCAGTTCATATCCGTGCCTTTGGCGCTCTGGCCTATGGCGCCGGACTGACAGTAAAGGCATTTGTGGTTGCACCGCAGAGTCATCACAAAAATATGCAGGCCCGGCCCGACCGTCAGGTGAGAATTCTTTCCCGCCCATTTGGAGGCCAGGTCGGAAAAATCCAGCATATTTCTGATGAAGCCCTTTGAAACAAGCTCTTCAAAAACTTTGTCTTTTTTATCGGTCTGACCCGCTCGAAAACGCTTGAAAGCTGCGGCATCAAGCCACGCGTGGCAGCCAAAATCATTGCTGATAAGATAATCGCCTCCAATTTTCCGCCAATAAAACTGCGGCGGGGCGATTGGCGCGGCCTTACTTTTTACTCTGGCTTTTAAAACGTTTTGCATCATATTTTTCTACCCATATTTTGGTTATGCCAAGCGGGTCTTTGCGCGCTTTTCCGGCGGTTTCCATTTTTATCTCGCGCTCAACCCCGGAGATAAGCGCGTCCAGTTCCTTTTCCTGCGCGGAGTAAGCCCTGAATCTTCAACGGGCGATGGGGTTGCGGTTGGGCAAAGCGCTTTCAGAACTATAAATTCCATTATCCCTCTGTTGGAATCCGCTATTTCGGAACGCATTTTCTCATCATCCAGCTCCGACTCAAAACGCTTTTTCAAGCCGGCGCTTTCCCCGGCCGAAGCAGCCGGCTTGGGCTCAAATGTGACCTCTATTTTTCCTTTTTTGCCGGGTGCAAGCAGAACGTACGCCAAACCGCTCACGGAGTAAGCCGCGTAGCGGATTGTGTCAGCCTTATACTTTTTCAAACTCACGCTGACTGATATTTTTTCTTTCAATTCGCCTTCCTCCTCCTCTTACTCGTATAACTCACACAGGCCGTCACCCCGCTATAGTTATTCGAAACACAAGCTTGACGTCAATTACCCGCGTTTTCATCTCAATATATTTTGTGAATTTTAACCATGTACAGTCTAATATAAAAAATTGGACCTTTCAAGGCGCATGCCCGGCGTGTGCCAGGCATATCACATATAACAGGTTACCGGTTACCGGTTACTGGTTACTGGTTACTGGTTACTGGTTACTGGTTACTGGTTACTGGTTACTGGTTACTGGTTACCGGTCACTGAGCGCCGCTTCGGCCTTCACTTTCCACTTCATACCCGCTGTCTCTTCCATCAAAGTCGCTCCTGCTCCGGAGAACATATTCACCCCGTGCCCTGAAACGCCCTGCCGGAAAGTGATTTTTCCGCCATCGTCGGACCCCCCGGGCTCTTTGGCGGGAAGCTTTTGGGCATTGGCCGCCTCAAAAAGACGCAGGGAACTTTGCCAGGCGTAAGAATCGTCAGGAGAGGCAGCCAAAAGCAGAGCGAAAGGCAGCGAACGATGAAAATACTCCTCAATGCCTACGCCTGCGTAAACAAGCCCCGGAGAAAGCATTATTACCGCGGCCGGCTTAAGTGAATAGTCAACCGCCGCTTTTAAAACCAGATTCGCCCCCACGCTGGCTCCGCAAAGCACGATATTTGAGGCCGGAATCTTTCTTTTTTTCAGCCAGGAAACAGCGGCTACAATGTCTTTGGCGGCCGCGTTCCAGTCCCCCGCGCCAAAAGTCCTGTAATCCGTTTTTTTACCCGCGCACTCAAGGCTTTGGCCGTGTCCCCGCAGGTCAAGCGTCAGCCAGCCCAAACCCCGCGTCTTAAGCAGTTTTTCAAACGGGCCCCATTCGCCTTTACCCGATCCCAAGCCGTGAACATTTATAAAAACAGGGTTCCCTTTGGCGGGCGCCCCGTAAGAGGCCGCTATAAGGCATCCGTCCGCGGTTTTCAAAAGGATATTCTCAGTCGCGGACAACGCCAGAGGCCCGCGTCCGCCTGAGGCGGACAGTGTCTCCGCCGCGCTCAAAAATCCGAACGGAAGAAGGAGTAAAATATGGAAAATTATTATTTTCATAATACCCCCGTAAGGATTATCTTTCCCGGACCGGAAAAACCGCATGCTTACTTACGGGAAACATCTTTTTCCAGCCCGAAAAGAGCGCGTCTTATATTCAGACTGCTTTTTATTGTCCGCGCTACAAGCCTCAGCCGGTCTACAAAACAGCGGTTCCAGCTTGAGCGGCCGCGCGAACGCTCTGAAAGACTCAGCGGCAGGCGCTTTATGACAAACCCCTTTTTTTTCGCCAGCGCGTAAGCGTAAAGGTCAAGAGAAAAATCCGCCGGAGCGCCGGCCCAGTATTCAAGAAGCGAGCGGTGAAAAAGAGTGGGCTGGGCGTTTATATCCCATAGCGGAGCGGCAAAAAGCAGGGATTCAAACACGGCCATGCCGGCGGTAAAAATAGTTTCGGCAGGCGGCCTGGCGCTCCGTAAACCTTTTAGAAATATTTTTGCTTCACCCGCAAACCGTAAAGATTCCACGGCTTTCATCAGTTCAACCGGGCTGTACTGCATATCCCCGTGCGCCCAGCCGGCGTAGCGCCCGCGGGCGGCTTTAAGGCCCTGGGTTATGCCGTAACCGTAGCCCATGTTTTCAGGCACGCTGACCACGCGCAGGAACGGGAACCTCGGCGCCAAAGCGCCGAGGATGGCGGATGAAGAATCTCCGGAGCCGTTATCCACTATTATAAGTTCAAAATCGTCCGAATCAAGAGCTCCGGCAAAGCCCGTTACCAGCGGAGTTATATTCTCTCCCTCGTTGTAGCACGGAATGACGAGGGAACAAAAAACAGGCCCTTCAGCCGATAAAACCATGGGAAGCTATCCTTTCTATATCTTCAGGCGTTCCTAGCGCGGTCATGGAGCGGACCTCATCCAGCACGAATTTTCGGCCGGCCGCTATCAGAGCGTTATAAAGCGGCGCCACATAGAATTCACCCGCTTGTCTGTCGCCGGCGGAAACGGCCTCCGAAGCCGCGTTAAAAAAATCGTCAGCGCTGGTAAAATGATAAAATCCGGTAAGAGCGTTGTTTGAGATCTGTTTTTTTTCCGCCGTCATCGCTACCGCGCCGTCCGGGCCAAGCCTGGCGAAACTCCACTTTTCATCTTTGGCGCTAAGCCTGAAAGAACCTATCACGCCGTCAAACTTCTTCGCGGGATCGGACAGTTTTTCAAGAAGAGTGTCGGAATTAAAACGCGTGTCTATATTGTAAATAGCCAGTTCCGCTCCCGCGCTCACCGCCGCTCTGGCTTTCATTACCGTTTCAGACTGGCCGCGGGTGGGAGTATCCAGCAATATTATTTCAAGCGGCGGCCGCAAGTCCGCGCCGCCGGCCAGTTTACCTAGAGAGGAATTTATAAATTCCTCAAGACCATAATCATCCTGATGAGATTTCAACGCGACAAAAACAATTTTTTTTGCCGGTTCAAGAGGCAGGCTGCGCAAAGAATGCTCAAACAGGGTGGCCCCCGCCGCGGAAATCATGTATTTTGGAAGTTTATAGCCCGCCCGCTCGAACCTTGTGCCCAGGCCGGCCATGGCGATAACATATACAAGGTTCTTTTTCATCTCACCCGCGCCTCAAACCATGAGCACAGCGGCAAAACGGCAAAGAGGCCCGCAGCTCCGCCATTTTGCACTTCTCTATAACAGTTCCGCCACCAGGGACGCCAGCTGGCTGCGCTCGGTTTTGATGAACGTCAGATGGCCGTAAAGCTTCTGGCCGCGCATCCGGTCCACTATGTAAGTGAGGCCGTTTGAGGCGATGTCTAGGTATGGGTTGTCTATCTGGTACGGGTCGCCGGTCACAACCACCTTGGTACCCTCGCCGGCGCGGCTTAGTATGGTTTTAATTTCATGCGGGCTCAGGTTCTGGGCGTCATCTACCAGTATGAATTGCTTCGGCAGCGAACGGCCGCGGATATGGCTGACCGAGGCTATTTCAATTTTTTCGTTCTGCAGGAGATACTCAAACTTCTGCATGGAATCGTCCTGGTGGCGCTTGTCCATTATTATCTCAAGGTTGTCGTAAATGGCGCCCATCCAGGTGGAAAGTTTTTCTTCTTTGGTGCCCGGCAGAAAACCTATGTCGCGCCCCACCGGCACCACGGAACGGCAGATAACCAGCCGCTTGTAAATATTGTCGTCCACCGCCTTCTGTAAACCGCAGGCCAGCGAGATAAGCGTTTTGCCCGTACCCGCCGTGCCTATAAGAGTTACCAGTTTTACATTGTCGTCAAGCAACAGTTCCATGGCGCAGCGCTGTTCCTTGTTTATGGGCCTGATGCCCCAGGGGGCGGGTTCCGGGTTAAGAGCCCTTATTACCGACATGTCGGCCGGATCACAACGGCCCATGGCTGTTTTTTTGGGGTCTTCCTTGGCCCTCAAAAGAACGAACTCATTAGGCGCCAGTTCCTCCGAATCGTTTTTAACCGATTTGTCCTTGTAAAATTTGTCTATTACGGAGGAGCTGACCTCCCTGGAACTCAGGCCAGGATAAAGCTCGTCCACCTTTACCTTGCCTGCCTCATAATCCTCGGCCTTTATACCCACAGCGTCGGATTTCAGGCGCAGGTTGATATCCTTGGTGACAAGCACCACATTGTTTTTTTCCTTGGCGAACCAGAACGCGGTGTTCAGGATGCGGTCATCCATCTCGTTGAGTTTAAATTCCGGCGGAAGCACCTGTTGGTGATCCAGTTCTATTTTCAATATGCCGCCGCTTTCAAGTTTAACCCCCACGTTAAGCTTTCCTTTGGCGCGATACGCGTCCAGGCGGCGCGAAACCACGCGAGCGCTTTTACCCCGTTCGTCGCCCGCGGTTTTAAAAGTGTCCAGCTCCTGCAGAACGGAAATAGGTATGACGACTATATTATCGTCAAATTTGGTAAAGGAAAGCGGATCATGGATAAGCACATTGGTATCGAGGATATAAGTTTTTTTCATTATAATATTCCCTTTCATTAACAGACTTCGCGTTGGTAAGTGAAATTATAATCTATTTGCGCTTAAAAGCAAAACATTTATCCCGACTCTAACCCCGCGGCGGGGAAAACCGCGCGCAAAATTTGTATACTACCCTTTCGCAAGCCGCGCGCACAAAAGACAATATGCACTTGGAAGAGATCATTATCCCACTTTCGTTTTTTGCCTCCTGGCGGACGCGCAGAAACCATTTACGGTCATTATCAGATTCTTTATGTGGTTTAAAATGAAAAAGCGCATATTATTCCTGTTTGTAATCTCCGCCTTCACTTCCTTCTCCGCCGCGCAGGGAACGCCGGACCCGGCCGCGACAACAGTCTCCACCGGCGCCCCGGCCTCTCCCGCTTCCGCGGCCTCCCAGCCGGTTCCCGCGCCCTCCGCCCCGGTTCCTGTCGGGGTATCCACGCAACCCCCCGCCGCGCAGCCGGTCACGGACAGTCCGCCTAAGGCGGAACAGGCCAATGGCGCAACCGCCGTCCCGGCCCTCCCCGGTCTCACCGGCCTCCCCCCCGGTGAAACGACAGCGGAGAAAAACAAAGGCCCATGGGAAGTGCGTGAGACCGCCGTGAAAGGGACCGTTAATGTAAAACCGAAGGTGGTCCTTAAAACCGGGAAGGCAAAAAAAGGCGCGCTTTATTATTCCGACTATGTGAATTCCGACATTGAGGCCATTCTAGGCCTTGGCAGCATGGAAAAAGTCTCGGTGGATATAGCAGAAATACCCGATATGCCCTCGGCGGAGAAGTTCCGCGCCCTTTCGGCCTCAAGCGTTACGGCGCGCATTACATATATCATCTCGGAAAAACCGATGATAAAAACAATAACGTTTAAAGGCAACAAGGGACTTTCAAAATCCTCGGTAAAAGACGAGATGTCGCTGAAAGAAAAAGATTTTTTTGACGAACTGAAAATAAGGGAAGATCTGATAAAAATAACGGACAAATATCATGAAAAGGGCTTCATAGACGCTAAGGCTGATTATGAAGTCCTTTACGACACGGCCGCGCGCTTTTGTTTTCTTACTGTGTCGGTAAGCGAGGGCAAAAAGGCCAGGGTGGCCGAAGTAAAACTTGAGGGGGCCGGGGCGTTTAAACCGAAGAAGCTGATAAAAAAACTGAAAAACCGCCCGAAAAAGATTTATTCCCCCCAGGATTTTGACGCCGACCTTAAGATTTTAGAGACCTATTATAAGAACAACGGTTATAGCGACTTTAAAATAGCCTCTTCTTCCGTGTCGTTCAACGAGGACAGAAGCAGGGTTTTTATACGCCTTGACCTGATTGAAGGCGCGCGCCAGCGCTTCGGCCGCACCTATTTTTCCGGCAATACGGTTTATCTTTCAAAAGACCTTCTGACGGCCGTGGAATACCGCCAAGGAAAGCTTTTTAACCAGACCCGTTTCGAAGATACCCTGCGCGGCCTGCATGATAAATACGCGGACAAGGGTTATCTGAAAGCCCAGATAATGCCCCAAAAAGTGCCGAACGACAAAACCGCGGAGCTTGATATTGAGTTTGCGATTACCGAGAACAATCCGATATACGTTGATCACATAGACGTGGAAGGCAACAAGGCCACAAAAACCCATGTGTTGAGGCGTGAAATAACGCAAAAAGAGGGAAAAGTTTTCAGTTCCTCAAAAATACGGCGCAGCCAGGAAAGGATTTTCAACCTGGGTTTTATAGACGACGTCAGCCCCGTAATAAACCCCACCCCCGACCCCGACAAAGTGGACCTGGTTTTTGACGTCACCGAGGGCAAACCCGGAATGCTTACCGCCGGCGCCGGCATCTCCTCCGTGGACGGACTGGTGGGAACGCTCTCCCTCCAGCACCTGAACCTTTTAGGACGGGCCTACAAAACCTCCCTGTCCTGGAATTTCGGCAAAAGAGTGCAGGATTTTTACATAAGCTGGTCTACACCCTGGGTGGGAGAGCACCCCACAACTCTTGGCGTGGACATTTTCAACACCCGCCGCTACAGGCCATACCGCGAATCTATTTCAGCCTATACCGAAAAACGCACCGGCGGCAAAGTAACGCTGGCCCCCAGGTTCCAGAACGACAAATATACCCTTACCACCTCCTACACCTACGAGAAGGTGCGCATTTCAGACGTTGCCGACATTTACAGCGATGAGCTTACCGAGGGGACCAGCATTACTTCCTCTATCTACGTGGAAATAGCGCGCGACACCAGGGATAACATCTGGGATCCCACCCGCGGTTCACGCATAGGGCTGGGGCTTGATTTTACCGGCGGCCCGCTTATGGGGGATGTGAATTATTACAAACCCAGCCTGACCTCAAGCTACAACCTTAAGCTTTTCTCCATAGATGATTATCCGTTCGTGCTGGCGGTCTCAAACCGTCTCGGCTACGCGGCGCGTTTCGGTTCCACCCGCAGCCTGCCTGTGTATGAGCGCTATTTCATCGGCGGAGCCGACACCATAAGAGGCTACAACAACAACGGCCAGATCGGGCCCCCCAACGGCGGCAGGGTTTATGACGTGATGAATATTGAATTCAAAATCCCGCTGGCCAGAGAGCGCAAGCGCACCATAGTTCAATGGGCCTTTTTCTTTGACGTGGGTAATTCCTGGGAGAAATTCAACGATGTGACACTGCGCAGCGGAACGGGTGTAACCAACCTGAAAGCGGGAGCGGGCTTCGGCCTGCGTTTTACCACGCCCGCCTTCCCCATAAGGCTTGACTGGGGCTACGGCTTTAACCACAAGCCGGGCGAACAGCTTTCGGATATTTATTTTACGCTGGGAAATTTGTTTTAGGGGACTTGAGGGTTAAAAGACCGGAGGATTAGTGGTATGAAGAAGATTTTTTTTGTGCTCCTTCTGGCAGCCGCGGCGCCGGCAGCGGCGCTGGAACTTTCGCTTGAGGAGAACAAGGGCGAGTCCGGCACCATCGGTTATGTTGATATAGACCGGGTTTTCAAAGAATTTTCCGGCACCTCAAATGCCCGGGATGAATTTTTGGCCGAGATAAAGGCGAAGGAAGATTCCCTGAACCTTAAAAAACAGGCTATTTTTTCGCTTAAAGCCGACATCGCTAAATTAAAACAGGAGCGCGAATTCGCCCTTACCTTACCGGGCCTGATGCGCCAGGCCGAGGAAATATCCGCCGCGGCGGCCGCCAGTGTCGCTAGCGTAAGCGCTGGGTCGCCGCTTTCAACCGGTGCGGTTAAGGCGGACATCCCGGCCGGCATTTCCACGCAAACCGCCGCCATTCAACCTTCAACAGGACCGGCACTGATGAATCCTTCTGCCAGTGTCTCAGTCGCGGACAGCGCCAGTGGCCCGCGTCCGCCTAAGGCGGACAGTGTCTCAAGCGGAGCGTCCGCGGCGCTGCCGTCCGGCCTGCCGGGCATGGCAGGCATTGACATGCCGGGGATAAGCCGCGTGCCGGCCAGTTACTTCAAATTTTCCGTTTCCACCTCAGCAGCCGAAATTGACTCGGCCATAGCCGCAAAAGAAACGGACCTCGCGAAAAAGCAGGAAGCTCTGCGCCTGGCCCAACGCCAGGCCGAGCGGGAGCTGCTGGAATATGAAACCGGGAAAAGCGAGATGATACTCGGCAGGATTTACATTGCCCTTAAAGAACTTGCCGTTAAAGAAGGCGTAAGCGTGGTAGTGGACAAACGAACCATCCTGTTCGGCCACGCGGCCGTTGACCTGACCGGCAAGCTGATCAAGAACCTTGAGGAAAGCCCGATATGAAACTGACGCCTGAAGCCGTGGCGGAACTCACCGGAGGCGAACTGTCAGGCCCCCGTGAAAGTTTTAAAATAACCGGGGCGGCCACGCTTGAAAAAGCCGGGCCCGGAGACCTGGCGTTCCTCGCGGACCCGAAACACACTCTTCTCGCCGCCCGCTCAAACGCGGGATGCCTGCTCGCCGGCCCCAATGAGGAGCAGGCTCTGAAAAATTTCAAGGGAACGCTGATTTTAGTTAAAAATCCGAAACTCGCTTTTGCCCTGGCGCTTACGGCTTTGGAGCGTGAACTGCGCCCGACTAAGACGGACTTTCAGCACTCCTCGGCTGTTGTAAGCATAACGGCGCGGCTTGGAAAAGATATTTACATCGGCCCTTTGGCCGTTATTGAAGACTACGCCGTTATAGGCGACGGCGCCTGCATCGGCGCTCAATGCTTTGTGGGCGCGAAAGCAAAAATAGGCCCCAATACCCGCCTTTACCCGGGCGTGAAAGTACTGGACAACTGTGAAATAGGAGAACGCTGCATCCTGCACGCCGGAGCTGTTGTAGGGGCGGACGGCTACGGCTACACAAGCGACGGCGGACTGCATAAGAAAATCCCCCAGCTGGGCAGGGTAATTGTGGGCTCCGATGTTGAAATAGGAGCCAACTCAACCATAGACAGAGCGGCTCTTGACGCCACTGTGATAGGCGACGGGACAAAAATTGACAACCTGGTGCACCTGGCTCACAATGTAAGAGTGGGGAAGAACTGCCTTATAATGGCGCAGACAGGCGTGGCGGGATCAGCCGCCATAGGCGACAGCGCGATAATAGCCGGACAGGTCGCTATCTCCGACCATGTAACGATAGGCGAAAATACGGTGGTAATGGGTAAAACCGGAGTTATCTCGGATTTGGGCCCGAATCAGATAGTTTTCGGACACCTGGCAAGACCCCGGGCGCAGGCCATGAGAATAGAGGCCATTCTTTCAAACCTTCCGAAAATGCACGCAGCCATCCACAAAATAAAAAAACACCTGGGCCTGCAGGAAAAAGGGTAGAGGGTTCAGGGGAGAGGGTGCAGAAATAAGAAACTCCTTTACCCTATACCCTGTTAATTTTGATGCTAAGAAAAACGATAAAAGAACCCGTAACTCTTGAGGGCATAGGCCTGCACAAGGGGTCGCCTTCCCGGGTAACCTTTCTGCCTGCCGGAGCTGCGTCAGGCCTACGCTTTATAAGCCCCCTTTTTACGGCCCCTATCCCGGCGCGTCTTGAAAATGTAACCGGCACGGCGCGCGGCACTAATATCGGCGACGGAAAAACCGTCATTTACACTGTTGAGCATTTGCTTTCCGCCGCGGCCGGCCTTGGCATTGACGATCTGGATATTGAAATTTCGGGCTGCGAACCTCCGGCCATGGACGGTTCGGCCCTGCCATTTGCCAACGCCCTGCTTCGTGCCGGCCTGGCTGAGAAACCCGGCACCAGTCGATCGCGCGCCCGCCTGACCGCGCCGGTGGAATTTTCAAAAGACGCAACACGCTACCGCGCGGCGCCCTCTGCTTGCGGCGCGTCCTTCAGGCTGGTTTATGACTACCCGCACCGGCTGGTGGGCAGGCAGGAGGTGGAATTTTGCCTTTCACCGGAAGTCTACCTCAGGGAAATAGCCCCGGCGCGCACCTTCGCCTTCAGCCATGAAATAAAGGCCCTTAAAGCGGCAGGCCTCGCTTTGGGCGGTTCCCTTGAGAACGCGGTGGTAATAAACGAAAATGAAATAACGGCTCTCAACGGCTTGCGCTTTGCTGATGAATTCGCCCGGCACAAACTGCTTGACCTTATAGGCGACCTGGCGCTGACGGGTCTGTTGTTTGAAGAACTTAGCATTGAAACCGAACGCCCGGGCCACGCGGGCAATATTAATTTTGCTAAACTGTTAACAGCTCATAGCGCTTTGCGCGATGAGCGCCATAAGCCGTAAATTTTGATACGGCTATTGCCATAGGCCTTAAGGGCGCCGCGCCCGCCATAAGCCATATGCTTTAGGCCATAGTTATAAGGAAACTCCGAAAAAGCATATGGCCTACAGTCTAACGCGTATGGCGTTTTTCTGCCTATGGCGCATGGCTTATGGCAGGCAATGTTCAATTGATAAGGCTATTATTATGAACGAAACCACGCCCCCTGTTTATAAACCGGTAAGGATTATTTCCTGTGAGGAAATTTTAAAGATCATACCCCACCGCTATCCCTTCCTGCTGGTGGACCGGGTGGAAATAATAGAAGAAACCAAACGCTGCGTGGGAGTTAAATGCGTCAGCGGCAACGAACTTTATTTTCACGGTCATTTTCCGGAAAAACCTATCATGCCCGGCGTGCTGATCATTGAGGGCATGGCCCAGACTGCAGCCGCCATGATGATGAGCCTGCCGGAAATCAAGGGACATTTTGTTCTCTTCGCGGGTATAAGAGCGGCTAAATTCCGCCGGCAGGTAGTGCCGGGGGACGTGCTTAAATATGATGTGGAAATGCTGCGCTTTAAAGGCAAGATGGGCAAAGTGAGCGGCCGCGCCTTTGTTGAAAACGCTCTGGCGGCTGAAGCAGAACTCACTTTCGCGGTGGACTGACGGCAAATGAAAGGTTACGGGTGGCAGGTTACAGGTAACAGGCGGAGGATTGGGAAATTTAGCAGTCTGCAGCCTGCTGCCGTATACCTGCAACCTGTCGTCTGAAACCTTAATATTGGACACTGAACATTTACGGAGATACTACAATGGCTGCTAAAATACACTCCACAGCGGTTATACACCCCACCGCCCGGATAGATACTGACGTGGAAATAGGGCCTTACAGCGTAATCGGCGACGATACACAGATAGGCGCCGGCACTTATGTGGGCCCGCACTGCATAATAGAATTTTCCACCATCGGAAAAAACAACCAGTTCACCGGCGCGGCCTGTATAGGCATGCCCCCGCAGGACTACTCGTATCACGGCGAACACACCCGTTTTACCATGGGTGATTCAAATATTATACGGGAAGGAGTTTCACTGCACCGCGGCTCGCACGCCACAAACCTCACCTCTATGGGATCGGGCTGCATGCTGATGGCAAATTCCCATGTGGGTCACGACTGCCGGCTGGGCAACAACATAATAATGGTAAATTCCGCCGCAGCCGCGGGCCACGTGCATATAGATGACCGCGCCCTTATCTCCGGCCTTGTCGGCATACACCAGTTTACCCGCATAGGCCGGTTCGCCATGCTGTCGGGAGGGGCCATGGCCAACCAGGACATAATTCCCTATGTTATAGCCCAGGGTGACAGGGCAAGGCCCGTGGGCCTGAACCTGGTTGGCATGAAGCGCAACGGGATATCCGGCGATTGCATAAAATCCATAAAACATGTTTTTAAAACCCTGTTTTTCCGGGGACTGCTGCTCGCGGACGCCATAGCGCGCCTGCGCGCGGAAAAACTGCCCCCTGAAGCCGCGCTTATACTCGATTTCTGCGAAAGCTCCAAGCGCGGAATAGCCCGTCCACGGCGGGAACTCTCTGAAGCTTCAAATGACTGACGAAAACATAGGACTTATAGCAGGCGGAGGCGCTTTTCCGCTGTTGTTCGCGGCTGAGGCCAAAAAGACCGGCCATACGCTGTTTGTAGTGGGGCTTGAGGGTATAACTCCTAAAACCATAGAAACCTATGCGGCTGAAACCGCCTGGTTCAAGCTGGGTCGGGTGAGCGGGCCTATCAATTTTTTTAAAAGCCGCGGCGTAAAAAAAGTTCTGATGGCGGGCTCAGTTCCGCATTTGTCCATTTTCGGCGGTATCCTGCCTGACCTGCGCGCCGCAAAACTGCTTTTCAGACTTAAAGACAAAAAGGCGAACGCCCTGCTGGGCGCGGTAGCCGAAGAGCTGGCCTCCGACGGCATTCAGCTTGTGAACTCCGCCACTTTGCTTGAGCACCTGCTTGTGAAGCCGGGCCTGATGACCGGCGGAAAACTTTCCGACGACTCCCTTAAATGCGCCGCGTTCGGATGGAAGGCCGCAAAAACCCTGGCCTCCCTGGACATAGGACTTACCGTGGTACTGCGCGACCGCGTAGTGCTGGCGGCCGAAGCCCAGGAAGGGACGGACGCCTGCATAAAACGGGCAGGGGGGATTCTTAACCGTCTGCGTGAACAAGGCGGCAAAGGCCGCGCCATGATGGTGGTTAAAGTAGCCCGCCCGGATCAGGACATGCGCTTTGACCTGCCTGTTGCCGGAGCGGAAACGCTCAGGGGCATGAAAGAAGCCGGCGCCGACACTTTGGTGCTTGAGGCGGGAAAGACGCTGATACTCGGCATGGAAGAATTCCTGTCCGCCGCCAAAGAAACCGGCATAACCGTCTTCGGCGCGGAAAACGAACAGTCTTTCCATTAGAAAGCGAATAGGGATTAGCAAAATTAGGGATGGAGATGGATCTTTATAGCTTTTCTATTTTCATTCGCTACTTCCCTGCTTCACTATTTCGCTACTTCGCTATCTTATGAACGAGCTTCTTTACAAACGCTCACCCTCTCACATCCTGCTTTCCTGGCTTGCCTGGCTTTATGTGCAACTGGTAGCTTTTACCTCTAAAATTTCAATAAAGGGAATACAACACCACCCCGGCGCCGCCATTTATGCCATCTGGCACCGCCAGGAAGTGCTTACAATTTACCTGCACCGGAACCGTGCTATCTGCGGATTGGTCAGCAAGAGCAGGGATGGCGAATATATGGCCCGCATCTTGAAGCGATTCGGTTACACCTTCGTGCGCGGTTCCACAACTTCCGGAAGCGTAATGTCGCTGCGCGGCCTTATAAAAGCCGTGCGCGACGGTTATTCAGCCGCCATCACGCCCGACGGCCCGCGCGGGCCCGTCTTTAAAGTTCAACCCGGAGTTGTATATCTGGCGCAGAAGGCAGGCGTCCCTGTAATACCGGCTGCGTGCGCCCTGTCAAAAAAGAAAATTCTCCGCAGCTGGGACAAGTACCAGTTCCCGCTCCCCTTCGGCCGCATACAGGTCGTTTACGGCGCGCCTTTTACCGTTTTGGAAACAGACAATGTGCCCGCCAAAGCCCTTGAACTTGAAAATATCCTTAACGCGCTCACCACCGAAGCTGAAGAGCTCCTGGCAGCCGGCACAGGGAAGATGAGGGTTTAAGCCTTCAGCCTTTCTTTTTTTCCTGCAACTGCTGCTCAATCAGTTCTCCAAACGAACCCATGAGCGGAGGTTCCGCAAAATCCCGCTGCTGATATTGTTTCAGAATAGCAGCTGTTTCTTCTTCTTCACGGCTGATATCGGCCGGGGCCAGCGAAATCCTCTTATTTTCCCGGTCCACCGACTCCACACGCACCTCAATGGATTGACCCGCCTTCAATACTTCATCAGGATGCTGCAAACGCCTCTCTCCGCCCAGTCGGGAAATATGTATAAGTCCGTCCACGCCGTCCCCCAGGGTGATGAACGCGCCGAACGGGGCAAGCCGGGACACTGTCCCAGTGTGATATGAACCGGGAGGCCAGTTTTGCGCGGACAAGGTCCAGGGGTCCGGCAAAGTGTCTTTGAGACTGAAGGATATTTTTTCGTTCTCCCAGTCCAGACTTTTAATTACCACCTCCACCGCCTGGCCGATAGAAAGGATGTCGCTCACATTTTCCGTCCGGTTCCAGGCGATTTCTGAAACAGGCAGCAGGCCTTCCACGCCGCCTATGTCTACAAAAGCGCCGAATTTCTGTATAGAGGTCACAGTGCCTTTTATCCTGTTCCCTTCTTTCAGCGTTTCTTTAAGCGCCGCTGTTTTTTCCTGACGCTCTTTTCCCAGAATGCCTTTGCGGGAAAGAACAATATTTCTCTCGCCGCACTCTATGATCTCAAATATCAGAACCCGGCCCAGGAAACTTTCCCTGTTCTCTTCCCGCCGCAGCCCCATCTGCGAGAAAGGGCAGAAAGCGCGCGTTCCGCCGCTGATGCTGATCTCAAAACCGCCTTTCGTTTCTTTGGCTACCGTTCCCTCCACGGGGATACCGCTCTTCCAGGCATCTTCAAGCTGGGCGCGAGCAGCCGGGCCCAATCCTATTTTCGTGGTGAAGCGCATTTCGCCGTTCTCTGAAAACATGAAATAAGCGCGTACCCTGTCACCCTCTTTAACGGTCAGATTGCCGGTTTCGTCCAGCAATTCCTTCCTGTCCAGGTACCCCTCGCCCTTCCCGCCCACTTCAAGGAACGCCCATTCCGCGGTTATTTTCACTATGGCGGCTTCTATTCTCTGGCCCGGCGCCAGCCGGTCCGTTTCCATGGAATTATTATTAAACATCTCCGCGAAATTTTCTTCTTTTTCCATCCCATCAGGCAGATTCTTGTCTTTCATATATCCTCATTTTAGCGGCATAGGTGGCTGCAACAGATATTCTACATAATAACCTCAGGGAAACCGGAAAATGCGCCAAGATTATGGAAAATTCTCATAACACCCGCACATTTGGTAGAATGATAGGATAAGGCTGGCCTCATGCCGGCTCTGGTTTAGTTTAATTTAGAGGATATTATGGCTGAAAAAGAAAAGAAAATGCGTTTCGGCGTGATCGGCGCCGGCAAACTCGGCGGTTTCCATACGCGCACTCTTTCCAAAATGCCCGAAGTTGAACTGGTGGGAGTTTCAGACCCGAACCTGATCAGAGCGCAGATGCTGGCCTGGCGCTACAATTGCACGGCTTACAAGAGCCACCTGGACATGCTCAATCAGGTAGACGCCCTGGTAATAGCCGCTCCCACCGAATACCACGCCGAAATCGGCATTAAAGCTTTGGAAGCCGGAATCCATGTGCTGATGGAAAAACCGCTCGCCGACTCCGAAGAAGGCGCCCGCAAGCTGCTGGCCCTTTCCGAAAAAAATAAACTGGTGCTGCAGGTGGGCCATTCGGAACGTTTTAACCCGGCCGTGATTGAAGCGCTTAAACATGTAAAGAGTCCCCGCTACGTCACCATAGAACGGCTTGGGCCATACGATCCGCGCGTGGCAGCCACAGGCGTAACGCTTGACCTGATGATACACGATCTGGACATCATACTGACCATGATAGATTCCGAAGTGGCTTCCTTTGAGGCTATCGGCGCAAGCGTACTTTCCAGGCACGAAGACATCTCAAATGTCCGCATTAAATTCAAAAATGGCTGCGTGGCCGACATAACCGCCAGCCGCGTCAGCATGGAAAATTCCCGCCGCATGCGCATCTACCAGCAGGACGCCTACATCTCTACGAACTATGTAAGCGCGCGCCTTAAAATTTATCGCAAAAAAAACCCGGTGATAAAGTCACTTAAAGATATAGAGATAGTCTTTCCTAAACTTGAGAAGAAAGAGCCGATAAAAGAAGAACTTTATCACTTCATGGACTGCATAAAAACCTCCAAAACCCCGACCCCCAGCGCAGAGAAAGGGTTTAAAGCCATGCGGCTGGCGCTTGATATAACAGAGGCCATGAGACGCTTTGAAGTTTCCGGATCCGACGCGGAGGCGCTCAGGCCTTCTCTGGCCCGTTCCCTTTCCGATATCGGGCACGCCGCCGGGGTGGTGGTTGAAGAAGGCCTTAAAAACGCCGGGATAGATAAGTCGTAAGCGCGCAAGGCGCGCTGTCACAAGTTTCAAGTCACAAGTCTCAAGCGGAAAGTTATGCGGGCGCCGGCAGCAAATAACGATTAAGCGTGAATTACAGGTAGCGGGCAGAGATCAGTTTTACGACTCTAGATTTTTTATAGTTGTAAGCAGCCTGAGCCCTGTCACCTGCCGCCTCTTACTTGTGACCTGTGACTTGTGCTCTTGTGACTTGCCAAATATGTCTAAAATCGCGCCCACAACAAAGAACATCCTTATAATCGCCGGCGACCCGTCGGGCGACCTGCACGCCTCAAACCTTATAAAAGCCCTGAAAGAAAAGGACCCCAAGCTTTCCGTCACTTCCATAGGCGGGGTGCGTATGCAGGAAGTATCCTCTCATTTTATTTACAACCTGGTTTCCGTTGGAGCAGTAGGATTCTCCGAGCCCTTCAAGAACTTTTTTCTCTGGCTGAAACTGCTTAAACTGGTGCGCCGCTACCTTGAAGATAAACACCCCGCCTGCGTTATAGCCGTTGATTTTTACGGTTTCAACCATCAAATGCTGGGCCTTGCGGCCCATCGCCATATACCCGCTTTTTATTACATCAGCCCCCAGGTGTGGGCTTCGCGCCTTAGCAGGGCTGCCAAACTCGCAAAACTCACCAAAGAGCTTTTTGTAATCTTCCCTTTTGAAGAAGCCATCTACAACCAGGCCGGCGCCAACGTCACTTTTGTGGGGCACCCGCTTCTGGATATTTTACCCGCCACCGAAAAAAAGATCTTCCCCCCTCCCGGCCTCGCCTGGCAGATAGGCATACTTCCGGGCTCAAGAAAAACAGAAATTTCGCGCCACCTGCCTATTTTCCTCAAAGCGTTTTATAAAATAAAAGCCGCCTTCCCCAACGCAAAAGCGAAAGTGTTCGCCGTGCCCGAATTCCCGGATGAAAATCTGGTGCCTTTCCTGGAACGGGCGGAAAAATACTGGTCTAAAGATATTGAAATAGTGCGCGAATACAGCTACAAAGAACGCGCCTCCCTGGATTTCGCTTTTACCTGTTCCGGCACGGCTACTCTTGAAAACGCCCTGCTTGGCGTGCCGATGGTGGTGGCCTACAAAGTCCCCCGCCTGACATATGAAGTGGTGCGCAGAGTGATAAAGGTGCCGTATATTTCGCTTGTAAACATACTGCTTAAAAAACCGGCGGTAAAAGAGCTTATTCAGGAAAAGGCCACGGCTGAATTCCTGGCCCGGGAAGCCTTCGCCTTATTTAACAATCCCGCGAAAATGGCGGCCCAGTGCGCGGAATTCTCCGCTTTAAAGGCGATGCTCGGTTCTCCGGGCGCGGCAAGCCGCGCCGCGGAAAAAATACTTTCGTATCTCAATTAGGAATTGGCAGGTTCAACGGTTCAGGGTTCACGGTTTAAGATTATTTTCTCCGCGATTTTCTTGCGTTCCCTGATTCCCAACCGCTGAACCGTGAACCTGAAAAGCAACCGATGCTTAATTAATTGATATGCCACAAACCGCCGCGCCCGACCCCGGAAGCAAGACCTCATATCTGCTCCGCGCCCTTGTTGAATACATAAAACCCTATAAGAAGCAATTTGTGCAGGCGGCCCTTTCCATGATTTTGCTCGCCGCTCTCCGCGGCGGGGTGGTCTACCTTATGGGCCCCGTCATACAGGGCGTGTTCATGGAGAAGAAACTGGATATACTGCGCCTGGTGCTCATGGGCCTGCCCGTGCTTTTTGTGCTGCGCATGGCGGCCGAATATTCAAACAATTACCTTATGAGCTGGATAGGCCAGAGGGCGGTACAGCGGATCCGCGACGACCTTTTTACGCATATACACCGCCTATCCATAGAATTCTACTGGCGCAAGCGTTCCTCCGACGTGATGAGCCGCGTAATAAACGACCTGAACAATGTGCAGTCCACGGTACAGATGGTGCCGCTTTACCTTATACGCGACTCGCTTACGGTATCGGCGCTGATGTTCGTGCTTTTTTATGTGAATTGGCGGTTTGCGCTTATCTCGCTGGTCATCATACCCGTCACCTCCGCGGTGATGAAGGTGCTGGGCAAAAAAATGCGCAGATCCAGCATGGAGTCCCAGATCATAGTGGGCGAGATTTCCCACCGTTTCCAGGAGAGCCTGCAGGGGATTACCGTGGTGAAGGCCTTCAACTATGAAGAAGAGGCTATAGCCAAATTCCGCTCCGCTAACGACGACTACTTCGCGAAAACCATGCGCTACCTGCGCGCTACCGCGCTTGCGGGCCCGCTTATGGAATTTATTGGCAGCATTATACTGGTGGTGATGATTTACCTTGGCGGCCACGCTATCTTTGAAGGCTCCATGACCACGGCCGCTTTCTTTTCTTTTATCGCGGCGTTCTTTACCGCCTATATGCCTCTTAAAAACATAGCGAACCTGAATTCAAAACTGCAGCTGGGCCTTGCTTCCTGGGAACGCATTTTACAGATTTTGGAAGAAAAACCGACCGTGACCATAGTAAACAACCCGAAGCCGCTCGGCGCGGTTTTGGGCCGCGTGGAATTTGACCGGCTGGGATATAAGTATCCCTCGCGCGACACACAGGTGCTTAAAAACCTGAGTTTTGTAATTGAGCCGGGACAGGTGGCCGCCTTCGTAGGTCCGTCCGGCTCCGGGAAGACCACCATCATACACCTTCTGCTCAGGTTTTTTGACCCGGTATCCGGGCGGGTTTTAATAGACGGCAGGGAACTGCGCGAGATAGACACCAAGGAACTGAAAGACCACATGGGCCTGGTGACGCAGGACACTATACTGTTCGACGACACGGTTTTAAAGAACATCACTATAGGAAAGCCCGGCGCTTCCACGCAAGATGTTGTTGACGCCGCGAAGGCGGCCGATGCCCACGGCTTTATAGCGGCCATGCCGCAGGGCTACAACACCCGCCTTGGCGAGCGCGGAGTGAAGCTTTCAGGCGGACAGCGCCAGCGCCTTGCCATAGCGCGCGCTATAATTAAAAAACCGGAGATATTGCTTTTAGACGAAGCCACCTCTAACCTGGATACGGCAAGCGAGCAGGTGGTCCAGGCTGCCATAGAGCGCATTTTAAAGGGACGCACCGTAATAATGGTGGCGCACCGCCTGTCCACCGTCAGGAACGCCGACAAAATTTTCGTATTGCAACAGGGAGAGCTTATAGAAACTGGCAGCCACGAAGAACTGCTCTCAAAACCCGGGGTTTACAAAGCCCTGCACGAAGCGCAGAACTAGGAACGCGGCTAACTAAGCCGCGTTCCGCCATAGTTTTGGATACAGCTAGTGCCATAAGCCGTAAGTTTTGATACGGCTATTGCCATATGGCATATGGCGCGGCTGGAACAACCGCATATGTCCTATGGCTTAAAGCTTATGGCAATAGATTTAGCGTTATGATCTATCTTTTCAGCCTTATCGCGGTAGCTTTCACAATAATCGGCGCGGGGCTTACCGCCAGATTCGGCGGCGTGAACAAACGCCTGCTTTCGCGCACGCTGGCTTTTTCAGCGGGTGTTCTGCTGTCCGCGGCTTTCCTTGACATTTTTCCCGAAGCGTGGCGGCTGAACCCCGGCGCCGCGGCCTACGGCTGCCTGGCGGCGCTGCTCTCCCTTTTCTCACTAGAAAATTTCACAGCCATGAATTCCTGCAGCGAATACATGGAAGAGTGCAAGGTTGATAAACACGCGCTGGGCGCCTTCGCTTTGGCCGCCCTTACGGTGCACTCGGTGCTTGACGGTTTCAATATCGCCGTCGGCTTTAAAACAGGCTCGCTTGCCGGCTTCAATATTTCCCTGGGCGTTATTCTGCACAAGCTCGCCGACGGCATAGCGCTGGTTTCGCTTCTGCTCCATTCAGGCCGCACCGTTAAACGGGCCATGTATTTAAGTCTGCTGCTGGCACTTGCCACGCCCCTGGGGGCTCTTATAGTACAGCCCTTTTTTCTGAGCGTAGATCCCTGGACCGAGTCTTTTCTGCTCGGCATAAGCGGAGGCTCTTTTCTATACATCGCCATGGCCGATATTTTACCGGGCCTGCATAAAACTTATGACCGGCTTACCCCGGTTTTTTACGCCCTCGGCTACGCCGCGGTAATTGCAATAACCGCGCTTGGGGAATAGCGCGCAAAGCGCGCTGTTACAAGAGCACAAGTCACAGGAGCACAGGTCACAAGCAAGAGGAGAAAGAAGACGCAAGAACGCGGGCACATAAATTCAGAAACAGATAACAGACGTGTGACGCAGTTGAAAGAGAATTGTGACTTGTGTCCCTGCGCTCTTGTGATCTATTCCCTCTGACTTGTGCTCCTGTGACCTGTGTTCTTGTGCTCCTGCAACTTACACTATGGAAATGGAAGACCTGATTAAAAAATTCAAGGAATATTCAACGCAGGACACCACCCTGCTTGAACTCGCGTGGAATTTCTCAAAAGAAGCCCATGCGCAGCAGAAGCGGGCCTCGGACGACCTGTACTTTACGCATTGTCAGGCCGTGGCGGACATACTTGCGGGATTTAGGATGGACCAGGAAACCATAGCGGCCGGCCTTTTGCACGATGTGCTGGAAGACACCAAAATAACGCCCGACTCCATAAAAAAAGACTTCGGCCCCGAGATCTGCGACCTGGTGCAGGGCGTCACAAAAATAGAAACCCTGAAATTTTCCTCGCGCGACGTGGCGCAGGCCGAAAACTGGCGGCGCATGCTGCTGGCCACGGCCAAAGATATCCGCGTAATAGTGATAAAACTTGCCGACCGCCTGCATAACATGCGCACCCTTAATTTTCTCACGCGCGAAAAGCAGCTTGAAATAAGCCATGAGACCATCTCGCTTTACGCGCCGCTCTCCCAGCGCCTGGGGATGTTCCAGATAAAATCCGAGCTGGAAGACCTGTCTTTCAAATACATGCACCCCGACGAATTCAACAGCCTCTCGGCCAAGGTGCAGCTGCGCTTCGCCAAGCGCGAGAAACTGCTGGAAGATTTCAAAGCCGTGCTGGAAACACAGCTCGCGCCCACGCAAATCCCGCACCGCATACTTGCCAGGGCAAAAAACCTTTTTTCCATCTACCGCAAGATGGAAAAACAGGAGAAACCCTTTGAAGACATTCAGGACGCTCTCGGAGTACGCATCATCACCGACACCGTTGTTAACTGCTACGCCCTTTTGGGCATGGTACATTCGGTGTTTAAGCCGCTCGCCGGCTCATTTACGGATTACATAGCGGTGCCGAAGATGAACCTTTACCGCAGCCTGCATACCACCGTGATGGCGCCGTCGGGCGAACTTGTGGAAATACAGATCCGCACCGACGAGATGCACCACACCTCGGAATACGGCATAGCCGCGCACTGGCGCTATAAAATGGGCGAAGGCGGCAAGGACGCGCACCTAAACGAGAAGCTGAACTGGCTGCGCCAATGGATGGAGTGGCTGCAGGACCTTTCAAGCCCCAGGGAATTCATTGAAAGCTTCAAAACCGACCTGGAGCTGGACCAGATCTTTATCTTTACCCCGAAGGGAGAGGTAAAACCGCTTCCCATGAACGCCACCCCAATAGATTTTGCCTATCTCATACACTCCGATATCGGCGATACCTGCATAGGCGCCAAAGTGAACAACAAAATGGTGCGGCTTGACCACGAACTGAAAAGCGGAGACATCTGCGAGATACTCACCCGCAGAAACTCCGCGCCGAAAAAAGACTGGCTGGGCATTGTTAAAACAGCCGGCGCCCGTTCCCACATACGCAAATACCTGCGCGAACACGGCCAGCCGCTGGAGTAGCGCGCAAGGCGCGCGGCAATTTAGAGGCGCAGCAGTTTAGCAACCCAGAGGCATAGTCACTTAGAAGTTGGAATTATTTTAATTTAATCTTTCGCTCCGCTATGCCTCCACGCATCTACGCCTCTATGCATCTGCTTTATGAACTTTAACGATTTTTCCGCTATAGACCCCCGAAAAGTGGCCGGCCTCAAGGCTAAAATCGCCCGCCTGGGAATAGATCTGGCTTTGGTGGAAGAAAATTTTATCCGCGGCAGCGGCCACGGCGGGCAGAAGATAAACAAAACCTCAAATACAGTGCAGTTGAAGTTCCCGCCGCTCGGCCTTATAGTGCGCTGCCAGCGCGAACGCCAACGCTCCCTTAACCGCTTTATAGCTCTTCGGGAGCTGGCGGATCGCATTGAAATGAAGATTTCCCCCGCCACCTCGGACCGCCTCAAAGAATTTGAAAAACTCCGTAAACGCAAAGCCTCCCGCGCTCGCAAAAATCGCGTTAAGCACAATGAACAGGAGTAACTGCTGGCAGATAGGCTGCCCGCCAACACCCGGCGGGTCCGCCTTCGGCGGATAGGCAATTAGGCTGTAGGTAAGAAGCAGAACAATAGACTGACAGCCTTCAGCCTTGCGCTGAAACTTGCTAAAACCCGGTTTCTGCCGTTACACTGACAAAAATACGAATGCGCGAAATTTAGAAAGATTCCCGCATCTTTCCCTTTACCTTTAGGTCCATTAATATTATTATTTTACTTTGAACGGGAGGAAAAATGCAGAATAGAATTTATTATCCTGAGGACAAACTCCCGCTTGGGCGGCTTGTTCCCATGGGTATGCAGCATGTGGTGGCCATGTTCGGCGCCACGGTGCTTGCCCCTATACTCATGGGGTTCAACCCGCAAACCGCCATTTTTTTCTCCGGCATAGGCACATTACTCTTCATTCTCATCACCGGCTTTAAAGTCCCCAGTTACCTCGGCTCCAGCTTCGCCTTCATCGGCCCGGTGCTTGCAGTTACGGGCGGCTCCTCCCGGAATATACCGGACGCGCTGTTCGGCATAGCCGGTGCGGCTGTCCTTTACGCTATAGCGGCGCTCATAACCATGCGCCGCGGCTCAAAATGGGTGGACCGCTTAATGCCCCCGGTTGTAACAGGCGCCGTAGTGGCCATAATCGGCCTGAACCTTTCCTCCTCAGCCGTTTCCAACTTTCTGAACGCCGACTTCCGCCTTGCCACGCGTGAAGACGCCCTGAAACTGCTGGCCGCCCTGGTCACCTTCACCGTAGCCGCTTCAGTTTCTATTTACCTTAAAGGTTTCATACGCCTTCTTCCGATACTTACCGGCGTGGCAACCGGCTACATACTGTCTTTGGCCCTCGGTATAATAGACCCGGCCCACATGGAAGCCATAAAAGCCGCGCCCTGGCTGGGCCTGCCTCCCTTTATAACCCCGCGCGTAAGCGTTAAGGCTTTTCTTGTTATCGCCCCCGTATTTGTGGTGCTTGTAGCCGAAAACAAAGGACACATAGAGGCCATCTCCGGTTTTATGAAACGCGACTTGAACCCTTACCTTGGCCGCGCCTACATGGGAGACGCCGTGGCTAGTTTCATTTCCGCCATGGGCGGCGGCACCCCCCAAACCACCTACGCCGAGAACATGGGCGTGATGGCCATTACACGGGTGTTCAGCGTTTATAACTTCGTAGCGGCCGCCTGCATAGCGCTGCTGCTCGGCCTTTGCCCCAAGTTCGGCGCGGTTATACAATCCATCCCGAACCCTGTGCTCGGCGGAGTAACCGTAATCCTCTACGGGCTGATAGCGCTTATGGGCGTGAAAATATGGCTGGACGCCGGAGTTGACTTCTGCTCGCACAAAAACCTTATTATAGCCGGCTCCTCGCTTATAATCTCCACGGGCCTGGGAGTTAAAGGCTTCACTGTGGGCCCCGTCAATATTGCCGGCATAGCCTTCGGCACAGTGCTGGCCGTGGCGATGAATTTAATACTTTCGTCAGGCGGTCAGGACAGGGAAACCAAAAAACAGGACCACGCTGCCTGCAATTAGACGGCAAACTGACGCAAACCACAGCCCATCAGTTGAAGGAACTCCCGTCTTCCGCAATGGGACACCCACAATCTTAGACAGCAGTCTATCCTATACTGGCGCGGGTCCTGATCGGGGACTGGAACGCAAAACCAGTGTCGGGCACACAGTGCCCGCACTTCGCAACCTCGCCCGCCGCGCTACGCAGGCGGTGGGTTCCGGAGCGTTTTGCTTATCCAGTCCCCCCAGCACCCGCGCAAGCCGGGTGTTGTTTCCTCGGCTTTTTAAACATAAGGAATAAGACGGAAATAACGGGAGCGGGTGACGCCGGAGCCGGATAAGTGGGGCCTTCACGAATCTGAGGCTTAACACGCCGAAGATTAGTGGTGGAAGCCGGCCACTGTGTGGCCGGCTGTCCCCGCGTTCCGGTCCGGTGGCAGGACCCACGAACCCATGCTTTAGCCCGAATCCTGCAGTTCAACATGGTTTTCATTAAGAAAATCAGAGAACAGAAATATTGCAGGATTCCCCGCTCTGCGGGTCGCGAATCAAGCGCAATGCGCGCAGGATTCGCGAGGGTGTAACCCGCGCGAAGCGCGCCGGCGCTCTTGCGCCGGGAATCCTTCAACTGAAGGATTCAGGTTAGTAGTCTTGAGACACCCAAAATCCAAGAGGTCTCGTCGAGAAAGCTTCTGTTTTTAGATAGTTTGCGGAAGACGGGAAAAACAGGACCACACCGCCTGCGGTTAGCCGGCAAACTGCAAACCATAGCCCATCAGTTGAAGGGACTGATTACGGCTTATGGTGCTATTAACAACAGCCAGGAGGAGGGGTTTAGGGGAGACCCTTGAAGGTGCGGGCTACGCGTTCAAACACCGGCAGATGCTTTGAAAAGACCGCTTTGGGCGCCGAGAAGTGGAAAACGAAGAATCCGTCTTTAGCCGGCAGAACATAAAATTTTTCCTTGAGCATTACACTCTCATCCGACTTGCTCTCGGGGTGCAGATATTCTTTCTTCTCCCTTTCAAACTCAAAAGCCTTGCGTTTCCCCAGGGCAGTAGTCTTCACCTGCCCGTATATATCGGTTTCAGGGGCAATGCCCAGGTCGTCAGTGGAATTGCTGTCCACATAATCCTTATAATCCCTAAAATATTTATTGGTTTTGGAGAAATAGGACACATAAGCCGTCACGGGAACCTTTTGAGCGTTAGGGCCCGTAAGTTCTATCTGGAATACGCCGCTCTTCTGCTCTTTGTCCGCGTCGCGGCTTAACTGCCATTTTTGCGGAACTTCGCAGGAAAAATAACCGTCCAAAGAGAACGCTTTGAACTCTTTCGTCTGGGCGGTTGTGACACTGTCCGCCTTAGGCGGACGCGGGCCTCTGGCGTCATCCGCGACTGTGGCCGGTTTTGCGGCCCAAAGAGGACCTCCGGTCATGAACATAATAAGGATAAGCCTTAACATATAGTCCTCTACAGCGCGGGCACTTTGCTCTTCGGGCCCGCCGCGGCTGTTTTCACCGCCTGCCGCATGGAACCGGTCCAATCCCCGGCGTTCTGGTAATAGTCGCCATAGAAATTACCGCGCAGGAGGTCCTCCTGGATCTTTTGAAGGGCGGCGGTCTGTATCTCGCCCACCGAACCGGACAACTCCTGCGTGGTCATGGCTTTAGCCTCATCGGTTCCTATGCCGGTTTTCTCTATTTCAGCCAGGTCCGCGGGCAACAGGCCGCTCCTTCTGTTCAGTTCGCCCGATACCGCAGACACTACCTGGGACGAAGCCGCTACAAAGGAAGGCAAACCCGGATAGTAGACCTGACGCACCCTGCTGTCAAATTCGTTGGTGTTGCTGCTGAAAGCGGAGGCGAGCGCCAGCCTCTTAGCCGCGTAACTGCTGGAAGAGGTGCGCATTCTTGTCATCATGCTTTTGAATTTGGGATCGTTTTTAAGCTTCTCCATGGTATACAGCGCCTCCATGGCATTGGCTTCAACTTCATCCTCCTGCACGTATGGTTTATAAACCCGGGCCCTGTCAGCCCAGGCGTGCTGCATCTGATGCGTACCCTCGTGCGCCAGCATGGGGGAAAGATATTTGCTTAAGCTTGAAACCTGCTCCCGGCTGCCCAACAGGGTATTTGCGGTAAGATTATTGACACGCATGTACTGCTGTATAAGTTCGGAGTCTAATATCATCCTGCCGGAGGACGACTCGTATTTGGCGTAGCAGCCCTGACAGGACTCAATAGCCACATTAAGCTTTGCCCCGGCAGCGTAAAACTTAGCCAACTTGTCGCCCGCCACGGTCCCCCTGACTTCCGCGATCATCGCGGAACCGAGCATAGAGGCCAGCATCTGGTTGTTCAGCGGCGACAGGGTCTCGCCGGGCTGTGACTGCCGTAAGCTGTCTATCTTTCTCTCCGCCGCCACAGCCCCCCTGATCTCACTCTTATCAAAGGCCCTGCCCAGCAGATAAAGCTGCTGCTCTATGGGCTGGTCCTTAAGTTTCGCCAGCTGGCCGGGGCTGAACTCCGGCCTGGCGATTTCCACAGCGGCCATCTGGGCGATATATTTTTTCAGGCGGCCATAGCCCGGGCCGTCAAGGTAACTCAGAAGCTCGCGGAGCGCAACAGCCGCGTAGGCGGAGTCGCTGCCGGAGGGACTGCCGATAAGCCCATCAAGCAGCTGGCCCGCTTTGAGATTCATGTAGTTATTCCGTTCTCTCAGCGTCAGTGTAGCCCAAAACGCCTTCATGTCGGCTTCACTATTCTTGAAAACAACCTCGCCGTCAACAATCTGCATAAAGCGGCTGCCGGTGGAATCAGTTACCTCCCAAGCCGCCAGAGCGCCGTATCTGTACCTGGGGGAAAAAGTCAAGCCGGCGAATATCGCGTCCCAGTTTCTGACCGATCTTTTAAGCAGCGCGGTCTTAGCGGCGCCGTAGTTTTTATATTCAGCGGCCCAGGCCAGCGTCTTCTCCGGCTCCGGGGCAAGGCCTACCTTGGCGAGCGGCGACTGGTCCGTAAGACGCAAAGCCATGGCTTCACTCAGGTTCCGCTCCTGGGAAGCTGGCCAATTCCTGTCAAGCAGACTGCCATATTCTACCACGGCCTCCGCTTTTGACCTTAAATCGGCGGCTTTAACGGGGTCGGAAACAGCTAGTTTATCCAGCAGGGCGAAGTCCTTAAGGTAACTGTCGGCGGCCGCCAGGTCGGCGGAACTTATCCGCGCTTCATAATTCTGAAGCCTGAAGGCTTCATCCGCGGCCTGCTCCTGGGCGCACAGGCCATAAACGCTCAAGCCCGCGGCCAGCGCGGCAAGCCCCGCCCTTTTGGCCCAACAGCCGGAGCCGATGCCCGAAACGCGGGTTATTAAGCGGCCCACCCTGTTCCAAAAGAGCGGGGCAAGATAAGTTGTTTTCAGCGTTTTCCAGTTCATAAAAAACCTTACTTCTGCCATCTGGTGAGCATCCGCTTGATAAAATTCTCCCAAAGGCTGTCAGCGGCGAATCTGGTCTCATCATAACTGGAGTCGTATATCATCTTCGGAAAATAGACAGCCAGCCCCATTGCCCGCGTATAGTCGTCATTAGGGCCGGTGTTGGCGTTGGCTATAATCAGCCGGTCCGCAATAAATTTCTGCACGGCCAGCCCCCCGGCTTTAAGCTCCGGGGAGGCTTTGGGATTATTATTTACCTGGGAGATAAGATCGGAAAGGTCCTTTGAGCGGACGTTGTAGATGGTATCCCGTCCGTCATAGCCATAATCAAAAGAGAGAGCCTTTGAAAGAGCCGGTTTGAAAACGGCGGCGTTTTCCCACTTTTCAGCCTCGCTCACCCAGGCATTTAAAACCTGCACGAAAGCATCCAGCTGCGAGGTCCTTACGGCAGAAATGGCGGTGCCTTCGTCCCCGTCAAGAAGCGCAGTCTGGTTGGCATCGTAAAAGGCGCTAAATTGTTCAACAATGATACGGCCAAGGCCTTCCGCGTCCGTGCCGGGATCTGAGTTAAGCGCCTGGAGGATAGTATCGTAGGGGAAGCCGTTGCCGGGCACTATTTCCTCAGAACCCACCACCACATCGGTTTTATCTTTAAGTTCGTAGACTACGCTCGCCATCTGCATCAGGCAGGCGTCTGAAGCGTAAACATCAACTTTTTTGCCTGTGGCGCGCGCAATTTCAGCCAGCGCCATGGCTATCTGCCTGTTACGGATAAAGTTCCTGGTGGTATCGTCGTAAGCGATACCAAGCTCCGCGCCGGAGTTGTCGGCGCCGCCTATATCTACACGGCCCGATCCGTGGTTCCATATCACCGCCATTACTTTTTTGGCGGGATATCTCCGCATAGACCACTTGGCGAAATCGGCAAAATGCTTCCAGCTGCCCATATCGGAATTCGGCACTTTCACTCCGCCTGAGATGATATGGGCCGGGTCGTAGTCACCGGCAACCATATCAGCTACGGGAAAAGTTGTATCCTTCTGCACCAGAAACCTGGCGGAAGTTCCCCTGTCGTTGATTAGCCCCAATTCAGCGGTCACGGCAACCTTATCCGTGGAACCCACTGTTTCCATTTCGTTTATATCCGTTATGGCCGACGGCGCCAGATTGTTGCGGCCGTTTACGAAAACCATAACCAGCCATTCACGCTCGGCGGGAGCGGCGGCTGCCGCAGCCTCAACCGGGACCGCCGCTACGGGGGCCGGCACGGAAACAGGGACGGCGCTTAAGCCGAAACTGTTCCGATAAAGAGCGTCAAAAGAAATATCCTGCGCCCCGACACCCAAGGTCAGGGCAGCCACCAGCGCCATCGCTAAAAGGATATTTTTTCTCATAAAGATATTCTTGCGGATAGATTGACCTTTATCAAAGGTCCTAAGCCCCATAGCTTAATAGGCCTTTAGGCCTATGCTCGCCCCGCCCTTTTGCCCGATGCTGTTTAACTCTGTTGGCAAAAGGGCGGGGCCCGCGGTCATAGTATCAATAGTATAACAGGACATGTTGACTTGTCAAGGGGGGTGGAACATGAAATAAAAAGGCTGTTGCAGCTTCTGCCCGCAAACCCGCCAATAGATATTCGATAGGGGAAAGAAACTGAATCACAGAGCGGCAGAAGGTTTTCCGGCGCGGAATCTGCGTTTAACCGAAGGCCCCGTTTATATAAAACCAGGCGGCCGGGAATAAAACGTCTATCCGGGTAGACGACTGCGCACTAAAAGCGCCTGAACGCGCGCGGCGACTTCATCGATATTAAAAGGTTTGGTGATGTAATCATCGGCGCCGCCGGCCAGGCCTTTCATGGCGCCGGCCAGGTCGGTTGTGCCGGTTAACATAAGTATAAGAACCCTGCAGGTAGCCGGTTCGGCGCGCAGGCGGGAACAGACTTCGTAACCGTTTAAACCGGGCATGTCAAGATCCAGAACAACAACATCCGGGACACTCAGTTTTGCAAATTCAACCCCTTGCTTGCCGTCATGTGCCGCCATGATCTCATGCCTCGGCTCCAAGCTGGAAAACACCTCAGACAAAAGCGTGCGTACGGCAGGATCATCATCTATAATGAGAATGCGTGACATAAATCCCCTAAAAATAAAGCTGGAGGATTGCAAAACAGCGTAGAAACCGCAATATACGACACCCCGTGTTTTTACCGGACAAAGGCGGATCGTCCGGCGTAAACGGCGGCTGTCCCCAACTCCTCCTCTATCCTCAGCAGCTGATTGTATTTCTCCAGCCGCTCGCCCCGGCAGGGCGCCCCGGTCTTCAGATGCCCCGTGCCCATGGCCACGGTGAAGTCCGCCAGAAAACTGTCCACCGTCTCGCCGCTGCGGTGAGACACCATCGCGCCCCAGCCGGCTTTACGGGCCAGTTCTATGGCGGCCACTGTTTCGGTCACGGTGCCTATCTGGTTAAGCTTTATAAGCACGGCATTGGCGCAATTTTCTTTTATACCCATGGCGATGCGCTCCACGTTGGTGACGAACAGGTCGTCGCCCACAAGCTCCAGTTTGTCGCCCAATTTTTTATTCAGCAGCTTCCAGCCTTCCCAATCGTCCTCGGCCAGGCCGTCCTCAAGCACCACTACCGGATACTTTTTGGCGAATGCGGCGTACATTTCAACCATTTCCGCAGAAGTAACCTGTCTTTTTTCGGTGCGCAGGTTATACTTGCCGTTTTCATAAAATCCGCTGGAGGCGGGGTCCATGGCGATGTCTATATCCTGACCGGGCTTATAGCCGGCTTTCTCAATGGCCTTGACAATAAACTCAAGCGCGGCCTCATTGGTCTTCAACGCCGGAGCGAAACCGCCCTCGTCCCCCACGCCTACCGAATGGCCGGCGGCCTTCAGCACGCTTTTAAGCGCATGATAAGTCTCGCTGCCCCAGCGAAGGGCTTCCTTAAAGGTTTTGGCGCCCACGGGAGCTATCATGAATTCCTGAAGGTCCGTGCCCTGCCAGTTAGCGTGCACGCCGCCATTTAAAATATTAAACATCGGCACCGGCAGTATTCTCGCGCCGGAACCGCCTAAATAGCGGTAAAGCGGCAAGCCGGACGCCTGAGCCGCGGCCTTTGCCGCAGCCATGCTTACCCCAAGCGTAGCGTTAGCGCCCAGGCGGCTTTTGTCTTTGGTGCCGTCAAGCTCTATTATGGTTTTGTCTAAAAGGGGCTGATTTAAAGCGTCCTGTCCTGTAAGCGCTTTCGCTATCAGCGTGTTTACATTTTTTACGGCGGTTTCAACTCCCTTGCCGCCATAGCGTTTGCTTTTGGTGTCCCGCAGCTCCAAAGCCTCATGCGCGCCGGTGGACGCGCCCGACGGCACTCCCGCGCGGCCAAACGCACCGCACTCAAGCGTCACATCCACTTCAACAGTCGGGTTTCCCCTTGAATCCAGTATTTCCCTGCCTTTTATTTCGTGTATTTTTGACATGCTTTCTCCTTGTTTAGTCCAAATCCGGAATTTAGCCGTAAGCAATAAGCTATAGGCCGGATACAGAAATATTATATCTTGAGTTGTATTAAGGAGCTTCCTCAATAAAGCTTATGGCATACGGCCTAACGCTTATGGCAGTCTTTCTGTCTATGGCCTATGGCAAACAGTAAATTTTGGTGGGCGGTACAGGATTTGAACCTGTGGCCCCTGTCGTGTGAGGACAGTGCTCTACCGCTGAGCTAACCGCCCGAATATGTATATTCTACAATAGTTTTTCGGTTTTTTCAGGCTCAATCCTAACCGCAGGGTTGCCCGTGCCTGACAAAACCGATATCACGGAGGTAAACACGGTAAACACGGCCATGACGGTGCAAAAAATAATCTGCTATACTACCTTCACATATTCCTCGTAATGGTGTTCTTAAGGGCGGGCTGAGCGGGCTGCAGTTGAAAATGCGGTCGGATGTAGTGCAGGAAAAACTTGAACGTGGGGCCGACTTAGTGAAGCTTTACCCCGCCCCCGCCGGGGAACAACAGCCTGCCCGCAGACCTGAAATTAAATGTCAAACGACAAATCCCGGAAAATTAAAAAAGTTATTTTTTTTAATCTTTGTCTGCTGGCGATTCTGGCCGGTTTATGGCAGTTTATTCCCGATTCCGTAAGAATACTGAACGAGAGTAGTCAGTTAGACGCCGGAGAGAACTGGATTTTTGCCTTAACCAAATATTTTTCTAACAGCTGGTTCCCTTTTTACCCGGTTGTTATGGCAGTCATCCAGTATCATACCCCCGCCTGGCTGCAGGTTGGCGCGGGCAAATTTGTCTTCCTGCTGCCTGTGATACTGGCTTTCTCCGCCGGCTCCCTGATACATTCATTTTCCGCCGGAATTATATCGGCCGCGCTGTCCGCGGTTCTTGGCGCACTCCTGTTTAGCGGAGGGATTCAGGGATTCCGAGAAGAACCTTACGATCATTATATTGAACAGGCTCTAATCGCCGCCGCGATGCTGATGCTTGTTTGCGGGCTTTCCATTAAATTCCGGTCTTATATATTAAAAAGTTTCTTTATCGGCCTGCTTTTGGCGGTGGCGCTGCATACGAAGGGAGTTATTGCGCTGTTCATACCCGTAGTTTTTGTGTACGAGACGTATCGGGAGCAAGGCCGGGCGCGTTTTTTAAGACAGTGGCCGGCAATGACCGTGCTCCTGACGGTCGTTTCGGCCTGGGTTATAGTTAACTGGGTTGGCCGGAACGGATTTGTACTTTTTGAAGGCCAGCGTGCCAACTGTGTCATCGTTCAGAGTGCGCTCGGTCTTGTCGCCTCTACGGGATATTTGGGGGACGACTGGCAGCTTGCCTTATCCGGAATTCACCCCGGGCAGAGTGTGTTCCTGTGGGCGGCCCGTGAAATACTGGCGCACCCGCTGCGGTATATTGCAGCGATCGGATACCGGTTGCATTGCATTTTGTTTAAACAACCGCTGGCGCCGGGATTGCCCGTGCTGTTTTTTTTATGGCTCTGCGGCGTTTACCGGCTGAGGCGCCTGGCAGCCGCGCTGCCGCTGCTGCTGCTTACACTCTATCTGCTCCTGATACACCTTCTTATGCTACTGGACGTACGATATTTAGTGCCGATGTGGTTTTTAGTCTGCACTCTGACGGGGATTTTTTTTGCGGATATGCTTGGCGGAACTCCGAAGCAGGGCGGATATGAGCACACAAACGCGAAAGCCGTGTTTTATGCCGCTTCCACGCCGGTAATTATTTTATGGGCGGTCAGCTTTATGCTGCTGATATCGTATCCCCTGCGAAGCAAAGCCGCGCACGATCTTGGAAAACTTGGGCAACTGGAAACAGAGTATCCCGGTGTCCCGTGGATACACGAAATGGCGGCCCGTGAGGCATTAAGGACCGGAGATTGGGACAGGGCCGTGGATTCACGCCGTAAGGCCTACGAGGTGGACAACTGCTTGTATCGCAAGCACTACTATTTAAAAACAGCGTTCATGACTGGCAGGATTTCCGGAGCTCAGCTCCAGGAACATTTCCGGAACGACTGGGAACATGAGCCGCTGATGCTGGCCGCTTTGCGCTACGGTGAAGAGGGGAAACTGGCAAAAGCCGGTAAAATCCTTCCGTGCGCATTGCAGTTGTGCGTCAGAAACTCAACCGATATGCACTTTGCAGACAGTAAAAATGTTGTGCTTTTAAAGAAAATGCAAAGGGACAGCGCTAAAAACTGCCTGAGTGTTCTTTCGGAAATGATTTCTACTCTCGATACCAAGAGGCGCGGCTTATTGCGGGACAGGCTTGCGCAAATTTATCCCGGCTTGTGGCGGCCGGAGCTTCTTTTTTCCGCTTTCGAGGCGGGAAGCGCAGAAGGCTATCCGGAGATTCAGGTCTGCCAGATTCAGGCCTGTCTGGGCGTAGTTCCTCTGGTGAATCCCGAGTCTGGCAGCCCCAGCCCGATAACTTGCAAAGGCTGCACAGGCTGTCATACGCTGCTGTCGGGATCTTATCGCTAACTTACCCTGATTCGCGGCCGCCGGGGAGCGCCTTCCAACGGTCTTGAAAAGCGCGGCGAGCCCGCTGAAATAGTAGTGCCAGCCTAAGCAACCTGAGTAATCACTTCACTAACAACATACGCAGCATGCAAAAGAAAAGGGCCCGCGAGAGACCCGTTTTATAAGGGCCGCGGACCCATTTATAGTCTAGCAGACAAATTCCAATTGTCAAGACCCAACCGGGACCTAATCGCTCTTATTTGGGCGCGTAGGATTTCAGGTAAAGTTTGTCAAATTCAGCCTTGTAGGGACCCACATATTCCGGCCTGGTAGTGAAAATAGTATTTTCAGTATTCAGTTGTTCCGCCGTGTTGGACCAGTTAAAAGAGCCGTTTATCAGAAGCGTACTGTCTATAACGGCAAACTTGTTGTGCATAAGGCCGTTGCCTACGCGGCCCGGCTTAAAGCGAAGATTTATTTTATTCCATTTGACTTCCTGCCGGAACGGAAAAGCTGACTTTTCGGAAAGCATCAGGTTCACCGTAACGCCGCGCCCCGCCGCGCGGTTAATCGCGTCCATTATGGGACGCGAGGTGAAAGAAAACATAGCCACATCCACCTCCAGTCTCGCCGCGTCTATGGCTTTGGCGATGGCGGCTTCGGTGCCGCCCCTGGGGGAAAAAATATAGTTCGGCAAAACCGCGCCGTTGAAAGTCACCGAAGGGGCAGGGTCGGAGGGGATGGGGCCGGGCTTGGCCGCGGGCGCCATAGGGCTCGCTGTCGTACGGGCCTGCCGCCACATCCATTCAAAATCAGCGGAATAGCCGCGCACAATATTGCCGTCAGCCACGAACATCATGTTCTCAAAGCTGGCATTCTCAGCCGAAAGGCTCCAGTTGGCGGAGCCGGTTTGAAGAAAGGTTCCGTCAAAAACCGCGTACTTGCAGTGCATGGCGCCGGAACCGCCGCGCCCCTTCATCACGCGGGTTTCAAGGCCTGAGTCTATAACAGCCTGTATTTCCGGCCCGGCCCTGGGGTAAACATGGTTATAGTCAAAGATTACACGCACCTTTACGCCGCGGGTCCTTGCGCGGAGCAGGGCCTGTACCGTGTCGTTCAACTGAAGGTTGTAGAGCGCCACATCCAGCGTGGTGTTGGAACGGTCAATGGCTGACTCCAACGTCGCGCTTATACGCGTATCTTCCGTGAAAATATAGGCCGGCAGGCCGGACCAGTTGTAACCGCCGCGCTCAGGGGCGGGGGTGTTGTAAACCGGCAAAGGTGCCGCCGGCTGAACAATATCAGCCTCCTGCCACGCGCTTTGCAGTGAGCGCAGGTTCAGGTTTTCAAGTAGCGGGATTTGCGCCGGATAAACCGAAGGAGTCAGAATCAGGAACAACAGCAACACGCGTAAAATTATATTCATTTTTAGATTTTCCGCTCTCTTTTTAAGGATAGTTATATCTTATCACCCCGCAAGGCGCTCAGACAGAGACTTTAGTCCCAGAACGGCGGAGTTTTTTGGCCTATGCGGAAATAGGCCAGGGCCAGGATTTTTTTATTTAGTTCCTTAATATCAGGAGGGCGCGGGGACAAATCAGTGTAATCGTTTAAACGCTGAAATACACGGCTTTGGGGTTGTGAAAAACTATGGCGGATACCGAGGCCTCGGGGTCCATCATGAAACCTTCCGTAAGGCGAAGCCCCGCGTCAGCCTCGGGCTTCAGCAGATCAAAAAGTATTTTCTGGTTAGCCAGGTCAGGGCAGGCGGGGCAGCCGAAAGAATACCTCTTGCCCCTGTACTTGCTGCGCAGCGGCGGTCTGACCGGGCCCGCCCCGGCTATGCCCCAGGCCTGACGCAGCCGGTAATGCATAACCTCGGCGAAAGCCTCGGCAAGCGTTAGCGCCAGTGCCTCCGCCATATAGGACTTCACGTAATTGCCGGCCTCGCGTTCCCGCTTCGCGTAAGCAAGCACACCTTCCCCGCAGGTAACGGCAAAAAGCGCGGCGTAGTCCTTAACCCCGCCCGAAACCGGCGCCGCGAAATCAGCCAGACAAAGCCTGTCGCCCGCCGTCCGCCTTGGAAAAGCAAAAGAAGCCATCCGCGTTCCCGCCTTGTCGTAAAACAACAGATCGTCGCCGGAACTGTTCACGGGAAAAAACTGATAAACGCCCCTGGCTTTTATCAACCGGCTGCCTATTACCTCTTTCTTCATAGCGGCCAGAAGCCGGGCGGCTTCGGCTGCCTTTTCGGGCCGGGCTTTGTTCAATTTAAGGAAGCGCAGATTAAACAATCCTTCATCCAGATTCTCAAAAAGTTCTTCCAACGCCTGCTCACCGGTAAAATGCCGCTCCAGATCCGCTGGCACAGGAATATCGGCAGGGTAGTAGCCGAAGTTTGGAGTTGGGAGTTTGGAGTTTAGCTGGCCGCACGAAGATTCATTCTCCATCCTTGAACCCCGTACATCATGCGCCTTTTTCCCCAACTCTAAACTCTTAACTCCGATCTCTAACGCGTAATTAAGTCCGCTCATGGCGTCCTGGGCGTAAAATACCTTGCCCTTATAAACCGGCGCTATATTGTTTTCCGTATACTTCAAGGTTAAAGCGGCCCCCCCCGCAAGCAGAGGGCAGCTTACTCCGGCGGAGGATAGTTCGCGCGCGGTTACAGCCATCTGCTCGGTGGAGCGCACAAGCAGCCCGGAGAGCCCTATAAAGTCGGGCTTTTCCTTCAGCGCCGCTTCAACAATGGTTTCCGAGGACACCTTTACACCCAGGTCCACCACCTCAAAGCCGTTGGATTCAAAAATGATATTTACCAGGTTTTTTCCGATGTCGTGAACATCGCCCTTAACGGTGGCAAGAAGCAATTTCCCGCGCTTGGGCGCTTTAGCCGCTTTCAGCGCGCCCTCCATTACAGCTACGGCTTTTTTGGTAACCTCGGCGCTTTGCAAAACCTCGGTAACTATAAGCTCGCCGGCCGCGAATTTTCTGCCTACTTCCCCCATGGCTTTCAGCACCGGGCCGTTTATTATTTCAAGCGGCCCGTATTTAAGAAGCAGTTTGTTTACAATTTCCTCCACGCCGTCTTTTGACCCGTCGTTTATTTTGGCCGCAAGAGCCTCTTCCGGCGGCATGGCGGAGGTTTTATCTTCAGTAAGAACTGTTTTTTTAACGTCCCTGAAATATTCGGCGAAAGCGGAGGCGGCGTCCGCTTTTCTAGCGAATATCAGATCTTCGGCCAGAGCTTTCTCATTTTGCGCCATGGAAGAGTATCTTTTAAGTTTCCCTATATTTACTATCGCCACGCCAAGCCCCGCGCGCGCCAGATGGTGAAGAAAAACCGAATTAAGTATTTCGCGGCCGGCCGGGGGCAAGCCGAATGAAACATTGCTCACACCGAGCGCGGTTTTTGTTTTAGGGAAACGCTTCCCTATTTCCGCCACGGCCTTTATGGTTTCTTCAGCCGTAGCGGCATACTCGGGGCCCACTCCCACCGGAAACACCAGCGGATCGAAAATTATGTCTTCTTCCGGCAGGCCGCAGACCCCGGTTAAAAACTTATAAGCGCGCTCCGCTATGGCGGTTTTGCGCTCCGCCGTACGGGCCATGCCCTCCTGCTTATTCTCGTCTATACAGCCGAACACCAGTTTCGCGCCGTAGGTTTTACAAAGCTCCGCCGCCTGGCGGGGCTTATCTTCGCCGAATTCAAAATTCACCGAATTCAGTATTATCTTGCCGGGCGCGTATTTCAAAACTTCTTCCATAGCCTTAATATCGGTGGTATCTATCATAAGCGGCACACGCACCGCTTTCACCAGCATGGGAATAAAAGTTTTTATGTCTTCCAACTCGCTGCGTTCGGGGTTTGAAAGGCACACGTCCAGCACGTGCGCCCCGGCCTTAACCTGGGTTCTGGCCATTTCAACAGCTTCATCCCAGCGCCCGGCCGCGGCTATGTCGCGGAATTTTTTTGAGCCGATGGAATTATTCCGTTCGCCCGCCATCACAGGCGGTTCCATGTCCTCATAATAAAGCGCCTCAACTCCGGACAAAGTCCACGGGCGGTCCCCTCGGCGCGCGCCCGGTTTAACGCCGTTAAGAGCCGCGCTTAAAGCCTTTATATGCCCCGGCAGCGTGCCGCAGCAGCCGCCCGCGATATTAAGCCAGCCCTTTTTTGCGAACTCGCACATTAAAGCGGCAAAATTTTCCGGCGTCTGGGTATAGCGGCCATTCTCGTCAGGCAGACCGGCATTGGGCATGCAGAATATGGGAAATGGCGACACTTTAGACAGCGCTTCCAGGCGCGTGCCCATATTTTTAGGGCCCGTACCGCAGTTAAAGCCCAAAGCTGAAAGCGGGAAATGGCTTAAAGCCGAATAAACAGCCTCGGCATTGTGGCCGGTCAGCATGGAACCGAGTGAATCCATGGTGACAGAGGCTATAACCGGCACGCCGCCCGTGCCGCCGCCAAACGCCTGGCGCGCGGCGGCAAGCCCCGCTTTCAGATTTATTATGTCATGGGCGGTTTCAAAAAGCAGGATATCCACCCCGGCATGAAGCAGAGCGTTCACCTGTTCAAGATAAAGCGAGCGCATCTGGTCAAAGGACACGCCGCCGGTTACAAAAATGGATTTATTAGTCGGGCCTATTGAACCGGCCACAAGCCTGGGCTTGTCGGGGGTTGAGTATTTAGCGCACGCCGCTCTGGCAAGTTTAACGGCGGCGGAATTCAGCTCTTTTACTTTATCCGCCAACCCGTATTCAGCCAGCGCCGCGCTGTTTGCGCCGAAGGTGTTGGTTTCAATAACATCGGCGCCGGATTTTAAATAATCTTCATGCACGCGGCTGACGGCCTCAGGTTTTGAAATTGAAAGGTATTCGTTCAGGCCCTCATACTTCAGGCTGCCGTAGTCCTCGGGTTTAAGGCCGAAAGTCTGCAGATAGGTGCCGGTGGCGCCGTCAAATATAATTACTTTCTTTTTAAGCAGGTTTCGCATAAGACTCCTCAACTGCTCAGGCTGAAGGCTGTAGGCTATTAGGCTGTTAGTTTGTTGTGTTTCTGCTTCTTACCTACAGCCTAACTGCCTATCCGCCAGAGGCGGACCCGCCGATCTATTTGGCGGGCAGCCTATCCACCTGTGCACTTACAATGCTCCGAATATTTCCATCGCATTGGCCGAGGTTACCTCGGCGGCATGACCGGCCGTAACACCCAGAAACCCGGCAACCGCGCCGGCTATTTCAGGAATATATGCCGGGGCGTTTCGCAATCCGCGAGCGCTTTGCGGCGGCAGATAGGGGCAATCGGTTTCAAACACTATATTTTCAAGGCCCGTTTTTTTCACAATTTCCCGCAGTTCGTCATTTTTTTTGTAAGTGAAGGTGCCGTTCACTCCGAGAGCGAGCCCCATATCCAAAGCCCTCCCGGCATCATAGTAGCTGCCGGAAAAACAGTGCAGTATGCCGCGGAATTTTTTACCTTTGGGCGCGTAATTCCATTTATCTTTAAGCAGGGCGGTCAGATCGGCGTAAGCGTCGTCTTTTTTAGCGTCTTTGCCGCTGCGGGCGTGAAACACTGAAGTAAGCCTGAGTCTGTTGGAAAGGCTTATCATCGCCTCAAGCAGAATATTCTGCTGTTCTTTTTTTAAGGAGTCCCGATAATAGTCAAAACCTATCTCGCCAATGCCTTTTGAAACGCTTTTTTTAAGGTATTGCTCAAGTGTCGCCAGGTTCTCCGGACAAAGCTCTTCGCTATAGCCCGGATGTATGCCGAAACAGGCGTAAATTTTGGCCGGATATCTGGAACACAGAACCTCGGCGGGCTCCCACTCTTTTGCCCCGCAGGCTATTTCCACCAGTTTTGAAATTCCGCTTTCAAAGCTTTTTTCAATAACGGCGTCCCGGTCCCCGTTAAAGGCCTCGTCGTTCAAGTGACAGTGGGTCTCAATTAATTGCATAGCCATGTTGTCCGCGCAGCCTATCCCCTGCGGGCGGCGGCGGACCATGAGAGGTAGGCGTGCATAAAACCGTCCAGGCCGCCGTCCATTACATTCTGGATCTGAGAAGTCTCGTAATCGGTGCGCAAATCTTTCACCAGCTGGTAGGGCATGAATACGTAAGAGCGTATCTGGTGGCCCCAGCCTATGTCGCCCTTGGCGTCGTAATGCCGTTCCATCTCGGAGCGCTTCTTATCCATTTCTACTTCGTAAAGCCTGGCTTTCAGCATCTTCATGGCAGTTTCTCGGTTCTGATGCTGGCTGCGCTCTATCTGGCACTGCACAACTATACCCGACGGCATGTGCGTAATACGCACCGCGGTTTCAACCTTGTTCACATTCTGGCCGCCCGCCCCGCTGGAACGGTAGGTGTCGGTGTGTAAATCTTTATCCTCTATTTTTATGTCTATTTTATCGTCAATGTCCGCCAGAACGTCAACCGAGGCAAACGAGGTATGGCGGCGCTTGTTGGCGTCAAAAGGCGAAATGCGCACCAGACGGTGCACCCCTATCTCGCTTCTAAGATATCCGTAGGCGCACCCGCCTTTTATAAAAGCGGTAACGCTTTTTATGCCGGCTTCCTCCCCCGCCAGGATATCCGTGATACTGAAGGAAAAGCCCTTGCTCTGCGCCCAGCGCGTATACATCCGCAGAAGCATCTGCGCCCAATCGCAGGCCTCGGTGCCGCCGGCACCCGAGTGTATGCTTATAATCGCGTCGGCCTGGTCATGAGTACCTGAAAGTTTAAGCTCAAAATCAAAAACGCCCAGCTTTTGTTCGGTCTCTTTCAGCTCTTCCATTATAAGCGGCAGTTCGCCCGGATCGCCGCCTTCCCTTGCAAGCTCCAGGTGCGCTTTGCAATCCCCCAGTTCGCGTTCCAGCTTTTCCACCAGTTCAACGCCTCTCTTTAAATCGTTTAACTCCTTAAGGTGCTCCCGGGCTTTTTCAGCTTTATCCCAGAATCCGGCTTCAAGTGAAACAGCCTCTTTCTCTTTCAACGCCGTTTTTTTCCCGGCCAGGCCGAAAAGCGCGGACGCGGACGCAAGCGCCGCCTCAAGCTGTTCCAGTTTATTGCCCGCGTCTTTGAATTCAAATGCTGCAGCCATAAGGTTATTTTACAAAAGTTTATAACCATTCAGGCGGGCAGGCTGTAGGCGGGTAGCAACGGAAAGTAAAAGAAAGCGGCTGAAAGCCACAGAAAGTAAGAGGGCCTCATAAAAACTGTTTTCTTGCTTTCAGTTGCTTTCTGCAGCATTCAATAGCCTTCCGTTGCCATAAGTGATAACCGCCTGCCGCCTAAACAACCCTTTTTAATGCCCCTGCCCCGATAAATTTCATAGAATTTACAAATGCGCGGAGACCTCCAAAGAAAAAGGGCGAGAATAGATTTTATAGACGGAAAAATTTGCCGCCTGCTGGCCGTACGTTTTAAGCTGGCGCTTTCGCTTGAAGGGCTTAAAAAAACGATAATGGACCGCGCGCGCGAAAAGGCCGTGCTGGCCGCGGCGCAAAAAAACGCGGGCCGCGCGGCATTCAAAAAACCGGTGAAGAAAATTTTTAAAGAAATAATAAATCAGACCCGCCGCCTGCAAAAGCTTAAATGATAATCAACCTTATTCCGGGGCTTTCCGCGCGGGCGTGTAAAACCCTGAAAAAAAGACTTTCTCTTCTGTTTGCAGGCGCGCGGCTTGAATCGTTCCGTGACCGGATACTGGTTACAGCGCTTAAAACGGAAAAGGCGGCCGACGCAGCCGCGGCCGCGCAGAACCTGCCGGGAGTAGCCGGGGCCGAACTTGCCCGCGAAGAACTTTATCCGCTGGTAACACGGACCAAAGGCCTTTCACTTCCCGCCCGGCCGCTGGACTTTGTTAAGAACCCCTTTATTTTTATAGCCGGCCCCTGCGCCGTGGAGAGTGAAAAAACTTATCTGGCCTCGGCTCTGGCGCTTAAAAAAGCGGGCGCCCACGCGCTCAGGGCCGCCATTTTCAAACCGCGCTCCTCGCCGTACGCATTCCAGGGCATAGGTTTCAGAGGCCTTTCCATAATAGCGAAAGCAAAAAAACTTACCGGCCTGCCGCTGGTAACGGAAGCCACCGACACCCGCCAGCTTGAAAAGCTTTCCGGCACGGCGGACATCATCCAGATAGGCGCGCGCAACATGCGCAATTACGAACTATTGAAGGAAACCGGGCGAAGCGGCATGCCCGCCCTTTTAAAAAGAGCCATGCGCGCCACCCTCAGGGAATGGCTGCTGTCGGCGGAATACCTGCTTAAACACGGCTGCAAAACCCTGATACTATGCGAACGGGGTGATTCCGTTTTCTCCGGAGACGGAGCCGGCCTTGACCTTAAAATAATGCGGCGGGCCAAAATGGTCTCCGGCTTCCCGGTACTGGCCGACCCGAGCCACTCCTCAAAAAACCGTGCGCTGGTGGAAGCTTTCTCGCTTAAGGCCGCCGCGGCCGGGGCGCACGGCTTGCTTATAGAGGCCGGCGTTTCCCCCGAAACCGCATTGGTGGACGGAGCCCAGACCATCGGTCTCCCCGCTTTCAGCGCGCTGGTGAAAAAAATAAGCGGTCTTCACAGAAGCCAAGGAACATAAAAGTGCTTAAAACCGGCCTGATAGGCTTTCCCCTGAAGAACTCGCTTTCTCCTGAAATTTTCAAAATATTCTCAGGCCTTACCGGCTTTAAAATCTCTTACCGGCTTGTAGAAACGCGCGAAAAAAATCTGCCGGACACTTTAAAACGCCTGCGCGCCTCCGGCTGGACGGGCGTAAATGTCACGCTGCCTTTAAAAGAGGCTGTGACGGGTTTTTTAACCGCCTCCAACCGGGTAGTTCGCCGTATTACGGCCGCCAACACGCTGAAATTTCAAAAAAGCGGCATTGCCGGAATTAACACGGACGCCATGGCGCTCTCCGACGCCTTCCGTGAAAAAAGCGCGCAAATAAAAGATAAAACCGCCGTTGTCTGGGGCGCCGGGGGAGCGGCAAAAGCGGCCCTCTGGTTTCTGGCGAAGAATAAAGCGGCGCAAATAAACCTGCATAACCGCGATATTAAAAAAGCGCGGGCTCTTGCCGCCACAATTTCAGCGCTCTTCCCGGAAATAAAATTTAAAATACGGCGCTTTAGTGAAAAAACAGGGAAGGCGGATATTTACATCAATACCACCCCGGTAGGAATGTACGCTCCTGGACGGCTAAACGCCGTATTCTTCAGGGCGTCCGCTTACTGCGACCTGGCTTACCGGAGCGGCGAAACTGAATTTACCCGCCTGGCGCGCGAAGCGGGCGCCAGAACCATAATAGACGGCAGGGAAATACTGGTTTACCAGGCCGCGCGCGCGCTTGAATTCTGGACAAATAAACGCATCGCGGAAATTGTAGAATTTAAGCGCGAAACAGTAAGGAGATTAAAGATTCAAGATTGAAGATTTAAGATTGGCTATTCGCCATCCGCTATTCGCTATTTGCTATTCGCTGAACGGAGACTCCAATGCTGAGATACCTTACCGCGGGGGAATCACACGGAAAATATCTTGCCGGAATTCTGGAAGGGTTTCCGGCCGGTGTGCGGGTTACCAAGCGATATATAGCCGCGCAGCTGAACCGCCGGCGGCAGGCGCCGGGCAGAAGCGCGCGGCAAGCGGTTGAAACCGACTCTTTTGAAATAATTTCGGGTATCACCGGGGAGGTAACCACCGGCGCGCCCATAACCGTGCTGATAAAAAACATCCGGGTTACGGACAAATTGCCTTTTTCAAGCGTTCCAAGGCCGGGGCACGCCGATCTGGCGGGAATGCTGAAATACAACACCTTAAACGCCGCCCTTATACGCGAACGCGCAAGCGCCCGCGAAACCGCGGCACGGGTGGCATTGGGTTCTTTCGCCATGCGGCTCAATGAACTTCTGGGTGTTTACATAAACTCAAGGATTGTGGCTTTAGGCCGCATTAACGCGATTACAGCTGAAAGCGCCGCGGCGGAACTGAAACGCCTGCGTGCGGCGGGCGACACCTTGGGAGGGGTCTTTGAAATAACGGCGGAGAATCTGCCGGCGGGCCTTGGAAATTTCAACCAGTGGGACGCAAAGCTGAGCGCGCGCCTTGCCGCGGCCCTTATGAGCATAAACGGCGTTAAAGGTTTTGAACTGGGCGGCGGTTTCGCGTTTGCGGCCGTAAGCGGACGCGAAGCCGCCAAAAACCCCGAACTCGCGGGCGGCCTTGACGGAGGAGTTACTAACGGCCGGGCTCTGGTAATGCGCTGCGCCGTAAAACCCGTTCCGGGGCTGGCTGCCGGGGCGCTTTCAATGGACCTGAAAACATTTAAAAAATCCCGCGCCGTTTCAAAAACTTCCGACACCACGGCCGTTTTCGCCGCGGCCGTTATAGCGGAACACGCGGCCTCGCTTACGCTCGCCGGAGCCTTGCTTGAAAAATTCGGCGGCGACACCTTTGAGGAAATAAACCGGCGGGTTGACCTATGGCGGGCAAAAACAGGAGAAATACTGGCCTATAGCTCTGTGCCCCGCCCTTTTGCCAACTGCTCTGGAAAGCATCGGGCAAAAGGGCGGGGCTGTGCCGTACCAGAGCCTGCGGCCGTCAGACGGCCTGCCCGGCGATGAAAAACATTTACCTTATCGGCTTCATGTGCGCCGGCAAGACCTCAACCGGCAAAGCGCTGGCGCGGCTGCTGAAACGCGGGTTCGTGGATTCGGACCGGACAGTTGAAAAAAAAGCCGGACTTAAAATAGCTGAGCTGGCAACCGGGAAGGGGCTTAAATTTTTCAGGAAACTTGAAGCCGGGGCCGTGCGGGAACTGGCCGGAAAGGGCGGGCTTGTGGCGGCTTTGGGCGGCGGAATTTACCCCTCGCGCAGGTGGGCGGGACTGATGAAACGCACGGGGATAACCGTTTATCTTCGCTGTGCCTGGCCCGAACTCGCGAAAAGGCTTGAAAAGAACCGCGCGGGCCGCCCTCTGCTTGCGGGGACTAACGCCAAAAAACGCCTTGCAGGCGTTGAAAAACTTTTTAATAAGCGGCGTTCATTTTATGAAAAGTCGGATTTGATCATAGACATTTCCACCCTCGTTCCGGAAGACGCCGCCAAAAAAATAAAAGCTGTGATTGAAAAATTACGGATTGAGTTCCAGGGTTTAAAAAATGAAAACGGAAATACTCGCTTTGACCATTAAAGAAGAAAAGATAGTTAAAACGCTTTTTACACGGGGGTTAAAAGACCTGCCGGAGGTTTTCAGCGGGATTTTTGGCGAAGCCGACAGGGTCTGCGTGCTAACAGAGGCGCGATCGGGGGGAAAAATCAAAAAAAATCTGGCGCGCCTGCTTGGTCCCGCGCGGAAAAACTTCATTTATTACAGCCTGACCGGACGAGGCGGCAAAAAAACAACCGCGGAACTGGAAAAACTTTGCCTTTTCCTGCTTAAACACGGCTTCTCCCGCCAGTCGCTTTTAATCGCGGCCGGCGGAGGCTCGGTTACGGACCTTGCGGGGTTTGCCGCTTCAATTTACATGAGGGGCATAAAATGGGTAAGCATCCCCACCACTTTTTTGGGCCAGATAGACGCGGGCCTTGGCGGAAAAACCGCCGTTAACCTTGGAGGGGTAAAAAACATACTCGGCTCTTTTTATCAGCCCTCACTGGCTGTTTGCGACACAACATTCCTGGATTCACTGCCGCCGAAAGAACTGCTTTCCGGCGCGGGCGAACTTTTGAAATACGCCTTTATCGGCGGAGAAGCACTGCGCAAAACGCTGATTTCAAACCTTAAAGCCGTTCTTAAAGGGGATAAGAACGCGCTTTTTAAATGTGTAAAAGCCTGCGCTGAATTCAAGATGTTCATTGTTTCAAAAGATGAAAAAGACGAAAACGGCAAACGGGAGATATTAAACTTCGGTCACACCGCCGCGCACGCTTTTGAGACGCTTTCAAAAGGCAGACTGCCTCATGGCGAAGCCGTGGCCCGCGGCCTGCGTTTTGCCCTGCTGGTTTCAAAAGAAACGGGCCTACTGCCGGAAAAAGATTTTAAAAAAACGAACTCACTGCTTGACAGTCTTGCTCTTCCCCCCCTGAGCGCGGCCTGCGGCGATTTCAAGCGATTCCTAGCGCTTATTTCAAAAGATAAAAAATCGCGCGGCCTGGAAAACCGTTTTGTGCTTATTAAAGCGCCCGGTCTTACTGAAACGGCAGAAAACATAAAACCGGAAACACTGAAACTCGCCCTTGAAAGAACAATCAGGAAACATTAAAGTTTGGAGCTTATTTTTATGAACATACTGGTGATACACGGCCCTAATTTACATTGGCTTGGAAAAAGGGAACCGGCCGCTTACGGCCATACCACGCTTAAAACCTTAAACGCCTTAATAAAAAAGCACTCCGCCGCGCGCGGGGCTAAAGTCCGCTGTTTTCAAAGCAACTGCGAAGGGGCTATTATTGATCTGCTTACGGCCAACTCCGCGTGGGCCGACGCGCTGATAATAAATCCGGCCGCCTATACCCATTACAGCTACGCCATACGCGACGCCATAAAAGCTTCCGGCCTGAGCGCGGTGGAAGTTCATCTGTCCGACATCTCAAAGCGGGAACCTTTCCGAAAGGTCTCCGTTATAAAACCCGTCTGCGTCAAACAGATAAAGGGGCTGGGCGCTGATTCGTATCTAAGCGCCATAGACTTCGCGGTAAAAAATGTCAAAACACGCGGATAAAACCTATACGCCGCCGCCTGACAAGGCCATAACCCACCGGGCGCTGATAATTGCCGCGCTGGCGGATGGCACAACCCGTGTTTTTAACCCCTCAATCTGCGAGGACACGCTTGCCACCGCCGCCTGCCTGAAAAAGCTGGGAATACGGATAAAATTTTCAAAAACCAGCCTGCAGGTCAAAGGCCTGGGCCTTAAAGGCCTCAAAAAACCGGCCGGGCCGCTGAACGCAGGCCAATCCGGCACTACAATGCGCCTTATGGCGGGAGTTTTGGCCGGGCAGGATTTTGATTCGGTCATTAAAGGGCACGGCTCCCTTTTAAAAAGGCCCATGACGCGCCTGACGAAGCCGCTTTCAGCCATGGGGGCCAGGGTAAGTTCGTCCGGCGGCCGGCCGCCGCTCAAAATATCATGCGCTCCCCTCACCGGAGCCTGCCTTAAACTTTCCGTGCCAAGCGCCCAGGTAAAATCGGCGGCGCTGCTGGCGGGGCTTTACGCCGGGGGCCGCACCTCGGTAACGGAACGCGTTAAGACCCGGGACCACACAGAAAGGCTGCTTAAACACCTTAGGGCTAAAATAAAAACAAGCGGCCTTAAAACAGTTTTAGAACCGGGAGCGCTTAAAGCCGGGCGCATAAAGATACCCGGCGACATTTCCTCAGCCGCTCCGTTTATCGCGGCGGCCCTGCTTTTGGGCCGGACGCTTTTAATAAGGGAAGTAGGCCTTAACCCCGCAAGGCTGGGGCTTGTAAAAACACTTCAAAGGATGGGCGCGCGCCTGAAAGTAAAAGTGAAAAGAAGCGGGCCTGAGCCGGTTGGAGAGATCATAATTTTTCCGGCTAAGCTTAAGGGCGTTAAAATAGCGCCGGATGAAATTCCGGCAATGATAGATGAGCTTGCGCTGCTCGCTCTTTTAGCCGCCTCAGCCAAAGGAAAAACGGTTATCAGGGGAATTACCGAACTGCGGCACAAAGAATCCGACAGGATAAAAACTACTTCAGCCCTGCTTCGGCGCCTTGGGGTAAAGGCTGCTTTCAAAACCGATTCCCTGACAATAACCGGCCCGCAGAAGCTCCTGGGCGGCGGATCAATTGAGACATTCAACGACCACCGCGTAGCCATGGCGGCGGCGGTTGGAAGCCTGCTGGCGGAAAAACCAGTAAAAATAAAGAACGCAGGCTGCGTGAAAAAATCCTACCCCGGCTTTTTCCACGACTTTAAAAAAGTTTTTCAATAACAGGTTTATATTTTATGTTCCAAAAAAATCCCTTTATAAAACTTAATATCGCCGGAATACTTGCAACGCTGGCCGGAGCGGTCTTTCTCTCCGGCGCCGCGTATGTTCTCTGGCTTCCGGATGTGCGGCCGATGCAGAAACAAAATCCCGCGGCTACCTCCTACATGCTGCTAAAAGAACGCCAGGCCGCGGCCCTGGGTAAAAAGCTGGACCGCAATATTATCTGGACCGGCTGGGACGCCATTTCCGAAAATTTAAAACACGCCGTACTCGTGGCGGAAGATGACACCTTTTACGTTCATAAGGGCGTAGATTGGACAAGCACCTGGAAGGCCGTTAAGACCGACTGGAAAGCCATGCGGCTGGCGCGGGGCGGAAGCACCATAACCCAGCAGGTGGCCCGCAACCTGTATCTGTCACCTTCAAAAAATCCCCTGCGCAAAATTAAGGAGATCTTGATAGCCCGGCGGCTTGAAAAAACGCTGGGCAAGCGCCGCATTTTTGAAATATATTTAAATATCGCCGAGTGGGGAAGGGGTGTATACGGGGCGCAGGCCGCCGCGTTCGCGTATTTCGGCCACAGCGCCGCAGAGCTTACCCCCGAAGAGGCCGCGGCGCTCGCGGCGGCGCTTCCAAGCCCAAGGCGCTACAGCCCCGTAAAAGGCACCCGATTCATGGAAAAAAGGAAAAGCCAGATTGTATCAAGGATGCGGGCTTCCGGCTATCTGCCGGACGAGGCGGATGAAGAATATATAAACGAATCCCTTGACCTTATAACCTGCAGCTCCGGCGCGGTCGCCGCCCCGCAGTCTCCGTTAAATTCCGTTTCAATCGACAATTCAGAGGCTGTTTACACCTCCACTTCCACTATCTGAAAACCCTGAAAATTCCAAAAAGGCTGCTGCCTTTTTGTTATTTAAGCAGTTCCACCAAGGCCTGGCCGTATTTCTTTGCGGGAACAGGGCCGCTGGCCGTTACCAGTTTCCCATCTATCTCAACTTCGGAGGCCGTATAATTGCCGCCGCCTTTCTTCACTTCTTCGGCCCCGTCCGGGAACACCGTCACATTCTTCCCTTTTAGAAGGCCCGCGTGGGCAAGCACCACGGGCGAAATGCAGATGGCCCCTATCAGCTTGCCGAGCCCTTCCGCTTTTTTAAAAATTGCCTGCACTTTCTGGTTATCAAGCTGTTCAAGCGCCCCCGGTCCCCCCACCAGAGTAAGAGCGTCGTAATCCTCCGGCCTTATTTCGCCGATAACCTTATCCACCTGCGCCACGGCGCGGAACTTGCCTTTAGCCTGGCCTTTCGCGGTTGAAACCGTATCCACTTGCACGCCGGCTGCTTCAAGTATTTTTTTGGGCTCGGTATATTCCTCGTCCCTGAAACCCTGGAAAGCTATAAACATGGCCACTTTTTTCATTTTTTACTCCCGGCGCGGATATTTCAGGATATGAAAATAAATTTCAGTATTACCGCGCCTTTACTCCATTCGCGCGCGTTATTACAGGCAAGGCCGCACACATTTCGCAGCTCGGAGTAAAGCGCGGGGTCGGAACCCGCTATTTCGGCCGCGGCCCCGATCAAAATAAGTATCTTGTTGTTTTTATGAAAATTCGCCATGTCGCCCAGGTAATCTATCAGGGCATCCCAGTTTTCACCGAAATCACCCGGAAAAGCCAGTGAGCGCGCGATATGTTCCATCAGAGCCGGCTTGGCTTTCATTCCCGCGCCGTCAAGTTCAAATACCGCAAAACCGGCCCGGCGCGCGGAAGCAGATATTGCCGCGGCCTCAAATACCGTCATATCGGCTATATCGGGCGGGAGCGGAGTTGCCAGAAAATTATCATTCATAATAAAAATCACGGCTTTCGCCGTGATTTTCACATTTACGTAAACCGGGCTTCATTGAATAATTTTAAGTTCTACAAACGTTTTGTAATGGTCGGGGGTGTAATAAATGCTTTTGCCGCCGCCTATAATTATTCTTTCGGAGCCGCGCCGTCCCAGCATTGAGCCGGACATATATATCTGGCCGCCTATGTTAATCGGCTCGGGTCCGTCGCCGGGCTTGCGCCCTGGAACGATCAGCGTGTATTCCTTATAGTAGCCGGCCGGAGCCTGCGGCATACCGCCTTCCCGGTTATTATTTGTCACCCCGTCTTGCGAATAGGGAAGCGGTTTGCAGACTGAAATTTTAGCAAGCAGTTCTATTATGGCGGCTGTGCGGTTGGAATCATTTATTTTCGGAGAGAAATCGGTTCCGGGAACTATGGCGGCGCTCGGCGTGCAATTATTGTTCCCCCCGGAGAAACTGCCTTTCCAGTCCCCTGCATTATGGGATTTTTCCGCGGGTACCGGCTCACTCAGCCCGGGTACTGGCAAATCAACACTAAACTGCGCGCCGGGGTATTGGACAAGCGCCTCAAAAGCCGGTTTCGCCCCTTCATCATTAGCGGCAAGTATGCGGGTCGGGCAAACAGCGGAAAAACCGCCAAATATAACGGCAGCTGTCAGGACCAGACTTAGTTTTATATTTTTCATGGTTTCATCCGCCTCCGTAGTTTGTTATTCCCTCTTAAAACAGTATGGTCCTTTTAAGCAATAACCACACGGGCCTTTGTGCCCATATGTCACCTGATATTTGGGCCCTATAAAATTTATAGCGGGTTATGGGCAGGGTCGGCGCCATTTACCCGCAGCTTGACCGAACCCTTAAATCCTCCCCTGATCTCCTGCGCGTACACTGAGTATTTGCCCATTCTCACAGTTTGCCCGGCATATACGTCAAATCGCTTTTCCTGGGGCGGCTTTCCACTTATAAACAGCGACAACCCTGCCACCAGTCCATGTTTCTTCTCTCCCGCGTCATTGGTATAATCGGACTTGCCGGTATTAACAAGGCCTATTCTCAGCAGGCCTAAATTGGCGGTAGTTCCCTGTTTAATCTCAACCAGCTCACCCCCGCCGAATGTCGCCGGCACGGTATCAACAGGTGTGCAACCGGCTGCAAAAGCGCACGCAATTACCATGCAGATATATCTCCTCAGGGAAACGCATGAAGTTTCATTTAGTGACTTTTTCATATCAAATCTTACACTGGCATTACACCATCAGGCGCCATGCCAGGCACTATATCAATTTTCCTGAACGGGACGGGATTAAAGGCAACATCGGAGAAGTTCCTCTTAAACTCAGCTTCGGTCAGTGTTACATTGCCATGTCCCCATGGATTTCCCATGGTAATGGTTTTTTTTACCAGATCCACATTAAGCAGATGGTAGACATGGCCCTTTACAACCTCTTTTTTATTAATAAACATCGGCAAGCTGCTTGCCGTTACCGCATAACCTTTCCTGTCCCACTCCGCGATCTGGGCAAGACTTGTGAAAGCCGCAAGTTGCGAATAGCTGCCTTTGCCGGTGAGACTCTCCATAGCGGGTCCGGGCCAGCCGCCGTTGCCTATAGCGTTATAAGAGCCGCGGAACTTTGCATATGCCTTTTCCATGACCATGACCCATAACTCCTGGTTCCCATCCCCAGCATGGTCTCCATAACCGGCGAACGCAGGGCCATGCTGGTTAACAGGGAACTGGTTGTCCACGGTCACTGTTTCCTTCACATATTTTGGATTCCCGAAAATTCTCTTGCGGTAGAAGTCCACGGAATATGTGCCGTCCGGGTTTTGACGGATCATGCTGCGTATCATATCGGGACGCTTCCTGGCAACAGCGGCCAGTGACGACAGAAAATAGCAGTCCCCCGCCTGGCCCTGATTAACGTCGTTGGGAACTATGTTGGAAGAATCGTCCTGACCGGCAACGTACAGAGCGCCTGGAACCGCCTCGTACTTTATACCGGTCTTTTCCGTGCACCAGAATAACCAAACACATTCCCTGCCCACCTCGTTGAACTCGGGGTTCCCTGCCTGGTTGTTTGAATCTGTCGGGGTAGAGATATTAGGGGGGGGCTCTGTTCCATCTATTACAGGAAACTGCCCTTGCAGCATTCGTCCGTCTACCATGCCCCCGCCATAAATATCCCCGCCGGAAAGGTTTATGGCCCGTTTTTTGTTCTGCACCGTTCCATCGTACAGTCTGTCAAGAGCGCCAGTATCTCCGCTATTTACTTTGCCGGGGACATCTGCCAGGCGTCCGGATTGAGAGGCCGGTTCCCCACACATTAAATTTGAACCCTGAACGCAATAAAAAGCGGCCAGCGCCAGAATAACTATGGCTAAAATCTTTTTATGCACGATTAATCCTCAATTTGCGTTTGCGAGGAAGATTAACGGTTCATTGCGGGTGATACTCCGTAAGAACCGGCTTCCTTTTATTCCAATCTGTCCCAACCGTCTTAAACCCGAAACAGATAAACAATCCTAACCTTTCCTTGACACAATCCGCTGAATGTTCAAGGCAAAGTTCCCCGCCGCGTTTATGTTATAGCAGGAAGTATTTGCCTTGTCAAGGGCATGTAGATCCGGCACCCGGCCCCGTTAAGGCTACGACAAGCGCAGAAAAAAATCCTATAATACCAATAACGAACGCCGACGTAGCTCAGCGGTAGAGCAACCGCCTTGTAAGCGGTAGGTCGCCGGTTCAATCCCGGCCGTCGGCTGGTTTTTTTGCCTGTAACACCCGGGCATTTGTTAAAATATGAACTTACGGCCCCTTCGTCTAGCGGCCTAGGACGCTGCCCTCTCAAGGCAGAGATCACGGGTTCGAATCCCGTAGGGGCCGTATCATAATTTTAAGCGAAACAACTGCTTGTTTCGCGCCGAGATTCGCCCGCCAAACAACCGGCGGGTCCGCCTCCGGCGGAAAAGGCGGAGCGTTGATGAGCCAGCAGGCGAATCCGCGAGCCGGGGCCGCGAGCGCGACTGAGCGACGGCGAAGACGCGACTTGTGGCCGAATCCCGTAGGGGCCGTATCATAATTTTAGGTATAAAGTGTAAAGTGTAAAATTAAAACTGCGTGGCCGGGCAAAGCAGCCTAGTTGTCCAGCCGTTGACAAACAAACCATGGAAATAGGAATCGTCGGGCTGCCCAATGTGGGGAAATCAACCCTCTTCAATGCTTTGACCAAAGCGGGGGCGGCTTCCTCAAACTACCCTTTTACCACCATAGACCCCAATGTGGGAGTGGTGCCCATACCCGATAAGCGTCTGGACGCGCTTTTTGAAATTTTCAAGCCGCCTAAAAAGGTCGCCTCCTACATAAAATTCGTTGACATCGCGGGGCTTATGAAAGGCGCTTCGCAGGGCGAAGGACTGGGGAACAAGTTTCTGGCTAATATACGTGAAGTAGACGCCATAGTGCAGGTGGTGCGTGTGTTTGACAACCCCGATGTAGTGCATGTGCTTGGCGAAGTAGACCCCATCCGCGATATTGAGGTTATAGAAACGGAATTGATGCTGGCTGATCTTGAAGCCGTGGACAAAATGATAGACAAGAATTCCGGCAATCTGCGCTCAGGCAGCAAGGACGCGAAAGAGAGGCAGGAAAAACTTGATAAGATAAAAAAACTGCTGGCCGGCGGCAAACCCGCTAAAGACGCCGGCTACACCATTGAAGAAGTGCGAGACTTCAACCTGCTTACGGTTAAACCCGTTTTCTTCGTGGCCAACACCTCGGAAACCCCCAACTCCGCCGTGCAGGCTAAACTCCGCGATTTTATAAAATCACGCGGCGCCATTTTAGTGGAAATCTCGGCCAAGATAGAATCGGAACTGATAGAACTGCCCGATGAGGAAAAAGCAGCGTTCATGAAAGATCTGGGCGAGGAATACACCGGTCTTGAAAAAATGATAATAGCCGGCCAAAAGCTTCTGAACCTCATCGCCTTTTTCACCGTCGGCTCCGAGGACGAGGTGCGCGCCTGGAGCCTGCGCCGGGGCCTTAAAGCGCCTCAGGCGGCCGGCCGCATACACACCGATTTTGAAAAAGGCTTTATCCGCGCCGAAGTATATTCCTTTGACGACCTGGTAAAATACCGCGATGAAAAGATTTTAAAGGAAAAAGGTCTGATCCGCTCGGAAGGCAAGGAATACGTGATGAAAGACGGCGATATCTGCTTTTTCAAATTCAACGTATAACCGGCGGCGGACGCCGGTTTTCCGCATGAACGCATTAGAGATACAAATTAACCCGGACATCCTGCCAAAACTGGCTTTAAACCCGAAACAGCTTGAGGCTGTTACTTATTTCGCGGGGCCGGAACTGATCCTTGCGGGCGCGGGCACCGGTAAAACCAAAACACTGACTTCTAAAATAGCCCTGCTTATCGCTTCGGGCGTTTCCCCCTCGCGGATACTTGCCATCACCTTCACCAATAAAGCCGCCCAGGAGATGCAGCACCGTATCGCAAAACTTGTGCCCTGCTCGGGCGGCATGTGGATACACACCTTCCACTCTTTCGGCGCGCGGCTGCTGCGTCAGCATGGCCGCCTGATAGGCATAAAGCCGGACTTCCTTATTTACGACTCGGACGACCAGAAAAAACTTGTGCAGCTGGCCATGGAGGAGCTGGGCTTTGAAAGCGATAAAACCAAGGCCCCCATGTACGCGTCCATCATCTCGCGGGCTAAGGACGATCTGCTTGACGCCGGGTCTTACCTGATAAACGCGGAGGCCTCGGGCGAGCCGAACCGCCTGAAAGCGGCGCAGATCTACCAGCGCTATCAGGCGAAACTCACCGAAGCTGCCGCGCTTGATTTCGGCGACCTTATAGTGCGCGCGGCCGAGCTGCTTAAGGAAAAAGACGAAATACGCGGACACTTCCAGGAATATTTCCAGTATATTCTGGTGGACGAATATCAGGACACTAACCACGCCCAGTACGTAATAATAAAAACCCTTTCCGCTAAGCGCCGTAATCTCTGCGTGGTCGGAGATCCTGACCAGTCGGTGTACGGCTGGAGGGGCGCAGATATCCGCAATATCATGGAATTTGAGAAGGATTATAAAGACTCAAAAACCATAGTGCTTGAACAAAATTACCGCTCCACCGCTAAAATACTTTACGCCGCCAACGAACTGATAAAACACAACCGCAACCGCAAAGCGAAAGACCTCTGGACCGAAAAACTTCACGGCGACCCCGCCGAGGCGCTTGAATACCAGAACGAACTGGACGAGGCGGGAGGCGTGCTTGTAAAGGTAAAAAAACTTGCCGCTGACGGCCGCTTTACCTATAACGACATAGCCGTTTTCTACCGCACAAACGCGCAAAGCCGCTCTTTTGAGGACGCTTTCAGGAGAGCGCGCGTTCCGTACCGGCTGATAGGCTCGGTGCGGTTCTATGAGCGCAAGGAAATAAAAGACGCCCTGGCCTACATGAAAATGCTGGTAAACCCGGCCGATACTTTGAGTATTCTGCGCGTGGTAAATACTCCGGCGCGCGGCATAGGAAAAACCGCCCTTGAACGGGTTATGGCTTACTCCCGCCAGCAAGGGACAACAATCTACAGCGCCCTGCTGACGGCCGACCAGATACCCGACATTACCAACACGGCGCGGCGCGGCATAAAAGACTTCCTTGACCTGATAGAGGGGATAAAAAGCGATCTGTTCACCGCTACGCCAAGCCAGATGCTTGAAAAACTGCTGGTCAAGTCCGGCTACTGGCAGATGACGGAAAACGAAGCCGAAAAAGACAAAGACGGCTCGCTTGCCCGGCTTGGCAACCTGCAGGAACTGGTAAACGCCATAAAAGAATTTGAGGAACGCTGCGCCAAAGAAGAAATCCCCCCCACGCTTCATAAGTACCTTGAGGAGGCCATGCTGGCCTCGCAGGTGGACGACATGAACACCGACACCTACGCGGTAACGCTTATGACCGTGCACCTGGCAAAGGGCCTTGAATTCCCGGCGGTGTTCGTGACCGGGCTTGAAGAAAATCTTTTCCCTATAAACGCGGCCAATACCTCGGAGGAGGACCTGGAAGAAGAGCGGCGGCTTGCCTACGTGGGCATGACGCGCGCGAAAGAAAAACTCTTTCTTACCTGGGCCAATACCCGCAGGATCTTCGGCACCACTTACCCCAATGTGGCTTCGCGGTTTATTTTTGAAAGCAGAATCGGGGCGGATATGACGCGGAGACACCATGAAGGTGACGCGCGCGAGCACGTGGAGGCCCCGCCGCCTGTAATACCACGCATAGGCAAGGGCAGGCGCGTGGCTCACCCCGTTTACGGGCCGGGCCGCGTGGTGGACCAGATAGGCGCGGGAGAGTTCGCGAAAGTGACCGTGGTTTTTGACTCCGGCGCGCGGCAGACCTTTATGCTTAAGTACGCCCCGCTGCAGGCGATCTGACCGCCGGCAGGCCGGCGCGCTAAAAGGCGCCGGAACCTTTTTCTAAAGATATCCAATGTGATCTAAAAACAAGGGCCGCCGGATATCCGGCGGCCCTTGTTAATACGGAATTCCCTGATATTATTCCACGTTCTCGCCAAGACCTCTCGGATCCCATCTTTTGAAAAGATAGCTGAAAAGATCGTCCGAATCGGTCGTTCCTTCCCAGTAGGTGGAATTAACCCCCGCGGGGAACTGATACCTGCCGACCATGACGTTGCTGTAGCAGGAACTCACTATTATCTGTTTGAAATTGCGTCCGGGGTTCATCGCGAAAACGTCGGTAGGAACCAGCTCCTTACTGCTGTCGTAAATACCCCCGTCTTTGCTGCCGTGGCTGGACCAGATTATTACCTTGGTCCTGTCGTCCTGGACCGAAGCCTTGATGTCCGCGACCATTGCCACAGGGTTCATAACAACCCTGAACCCCTCCTTTACCAGCCATTTCGCCACATTATAGTAGGCCGTCCACTCTCTTTCCGTCAACGCGTCTTCCAGATGTCCTATAAGGAACACAACGTCGCCGTTTTTATAGGCGTCGGAATAGGCGCTCTTGGGAATCTTCCCGAACCCTTCTATTATTATGCTGCCGCCCGAGCGGGATATACTCACGCTTGCGCCATCCGCGCGGTTCAACGAGGAAAGATAGTCAAAAACAGGGACAGCCGTCCCTACAGCCGCCGGTTGAGCGGCGGAAACAGCGGCCGGCGGTATTTTCAGGTCAGCCGCCGAAAGGGAATAATTATCGCCTTTTAGGCGCAGCTCTTCCGGCGTATGGGAGAAACCCAGGCAAGGCAGGCACAGCAATACCACGGTAAACAGTTTTTTCATGACTCCTCCGCATCAAAAATTTGACCTGTCTATAGTTTAGCGCTGAAATACCGGCATGGAAAGGGCCGAATGGCCCTTTCGGCGTTTTTCATCGGGCCTACGCTTGTCTGGGTACTAAGGGACGAACCGTAATTCGGGCGGGGAGCCGGACGCTTTGAAGGCGTTTGCGCTCTAACACGCTTTCCCTCTTTCATAAATTGGTAAAATACCAGGGGCTACCGATGAAAATAGAAAAAAAAGACGTGGAATATATAGCGGACCTGTCCCGGCTTGAACTGACCGGGGAGGAGAAGGAACTGTACTCCGCCCAACTAGGAGACATCCTTTCATGGATGGATGAGTTGAATAAAGCGGACACCTCGAAAGTGGAACCGACGGCCCACATACTCGGCCTTGAGAATGTGCTGAGAAGTGACCTGCCTGAGCCGTTCCCGGACAGGGAAGCAATTTTAAAACTGGCGCCGCAGCGCGAGCTAGATTTCATAAAAGTGCCGAAGGTAATAGAGTAAGAACGCTAGTAGGCTTGTAGGCTGGTAGGCTAGTATGCTTACAGACTTTGAAAAGCATACCCGCTTACAAGCTTACCAGCCTACCAGCAGAGTAAGGATTTACATGCTTACCGCCGTTGAAACGGTTAAACTGATAAAAGAAAAAAAACTTACGGCGCTGACCGCGCTTGAGAACTGCTTTAAAGCCATAAAGGAACGCGACGGAGAAATTGGCGCCTTTCTGGAGGTTTTTGAAAACAGCGCGCGAGCGCAGGCCGCGGCAGTGGACGCCAAAGCCGAAACCGGCAAACCGCTTGGCCGCCTGGCCGGAGTGCCGGTGGCCATAAAAGACAATATGGCTTATGCCGGGCACCGCATGACCTGCGGTTCAAAAATACTTGAGGGTTATGTTTCCCCCTACACCGCTACCGCCGTGCAGCGCCTTATAGATGAGGACGCGGTAATAATAGGCCGCGCCAACATGGATGAATTCGCCATGGGCTCCTCCACGGAGAATTCGGCTTATAAAAAAACTAAAAACCCGGCTGATACCGCCTGCGTGCCGGGCGGCTCTTCCGGCGGCTCCGCGGCCGCCGTGGCGGCGGGATTTTGCCCCATAGCGCTGGGCTCCGACACCGGCGGCTCCATACGCCAGCCCGCGGCCTTCTGCGGTGTTTACGGTTTAAAACCCACTTATGGTCTGGTATCGCGCTACGGTCTTACGGCATTCGCCTCCAGCCTGGACCAGATAGGCCCTTTAACCTCCACAGTAGAAGACGCTGAACTGGCGCTTTCCGTACTGGCCGCCCACGATCCAAAAGATTCCACTTCCGTTAAAAAACCGGCACTGGAGCGGCCCTTTAACATGAAAGGCCTGCGCGTGGGCCTGCCAAAAGAATATTTCAGCGATATGAAAGGCGTGTCGGGCGAGGTGGCCGCCGCCCTGGACACTATTAAAAACAAACTGCGCTCGGCCGGCGCCGTTACCGCGGAAGTATCGCTTCCCAACTCGGTTTACGCGCTCGCCGCTTACTATATTATCTCCTCAAGCGAAGCCAGCTCCAACCTGGGCCGCTTTGACGGCATCCGCTACGGTTCCAGCGTTAAGGGCGCAAGCCTGGCCGATGTTTACAGGAAAACCCGCGCCCGGGGATTCGGGCCCGAAGTGAAGCGCCGGATAATGCTGGGCGTTTACTCGCTAAGCTCGGGCTATTACGACGCCTATTACCTGAAAGCTCAGAAAATACGCACGCTCCTCAAGCGGGATTTTGACGCCGCCTTCACAAAAGCGGATGTTATACTTACTCCCGTCTCGCCGACTACGGCTTTTAAATTAGGGGAAAAAATTGACGACCCCGTCACCATGTACCTCTCCGACATTTTCACCATCCCCTGCAATCTGGCGGGGCTTGCCGGTATTTCCTTCCCGGCCGGGAAAAGCGCCGCGGGGATGCCCGTAGGCGCGCAGTTGCTGGCAAAACCGTTCAATGAGGGCCTTTTGTTCAATATTATCAGGGAGGTTGAGCGTGCAGCCTGAAACAAAAAAGGAATTTTCCGGCGGCGGCGTCATCATTGAAGGCGGTAAAGCGCTTTTGATAATGATGCGCAACCTTAAAGGCGAACATGTGTGGACCTTCCCCAAAGGCCACCTTGAACCCGGCGAAACGCCCGAACAGGCGGCCGTGCGGGAAGTGCTTGAGGAAACCGGGTACGAGTGCCGGATTAAAAAAAAGCTGTTCAAGGCGCATTACAGCTTTACGCGCGATAGTTTCCCGGTAGAAAAAGACGTGCAGTGGTACCTGATGGAAAAGACCGGCGGAAACGGCGTGCCCCGCACACCCGATGAGATCTTCGCCATGAAATGGTGCGAAGCGGAGGAAGCCGCCAAAATTCTTGTTTATCCCAGCGACCATAAGATCTTAGAGCTCCTGAAAGGAGAATTAGGAAAGTAATGATAGCCACAGAAAGCAAAAGAAAGACACTGAACGCCGCAAAAAATAAGCGCGGAGGGTCATGATAATTTTCTGTCGCCTTCTGTCGCTTTCCGTGGCCCTCTGTTGCTATTGATAACTACTTAGATTTAATATGCCATAGATAGAGATTAAATCAATATGAATAATTTTGAAACTGTTATAGGCCTTGAGGTGCACGCGCAGCTTAATACCGCCACTAAAATGTTCTGCCCGTGCCCGCAGGCGGATTATAAGGCCGGGGCCAATTCCGCTATCTGCCCCGTGTGCACCGGCCAACCCGGCACTTTACCCGCCGCCAACGTAAAAGCGGTGGAACTGGGGGTTAAAACCGGCCTCGCCCTTAACTGCCGCGTCAACGAAATTTCCATTTTTGCCCGCAAAAATTATTTTTACCCCGATCTCCCGAAATCCTACCAGGTGTCGCAGTTTGACCGGCCGCTTTGCGAGGCGGGCAGCGTTGAAATAGACCTGAAACCTTCAGGGTCAAAAACAATACGCGTGGCCCGCGCGCACCTGGAAGAGGACGCCGGGAAGTCCCTGCACGCCCTGGGCAGCCGGGCGCTGGATTACACCCTGGTGGACTTCAACCGCTGCGGCGTACCGCTTATAGAAATAGTCTCGGAACCGGACATTAGTTCGGCGGACGAGGCCCACGCCTATCTGACCGAACTGAAGCGTATTTTGCAGTGGGCCGGCGTTTCACAGTGCGATATGGAAAAAGGCGAACTGCGCTGCGATGTTAACATTTCGCTTAAGGCCGCCGCCGTAAAAGAACTGGGGCAAAAGGTGGAAATAAAGAATTTGAACTCGTTTAAGGCGGTTAAAGACGCCATAAACAGCGAAATAGCGCGCCAAACCGCGATGATTGAGAGAGGCGAAACCGTGGCGCAGGACACACGCCTTTGGAATGAAAAAGAACAAAAAACCGTTCCCATGCGTTCAAAAGAAATGGCGCACGATTACCGCTATTTCCCGGAGCCTGACCTGGTGCCGCTCAGAATTGCCGCGGCGCGGCTTGAAACGGCTAAAAATGAACTGGGGGAACTGCCGCGCGCGCGCAAAACCCGGTTCATGAAAGATTTCGGCCTTAACAATTACGACGCCGGAGTGCTTACTTCGGACCGCTGTTTAAGCGCGTATTTTGAAGCCTGCATGAAAGAGGCTCCCCCCTCCGCCGCGGAGGGAGAGGCTAAGGCTGTGGCGAACCTTATCACCGGCGAATTTTTTGCACGCGCCAATGAACTTAAGGTGAACCCGGAGGATTACCTTTCAAAAACCATTTCACCGGTTAGTCTGGTTAAACTGGCGGCGCTGACCTCCGCGGGTAAACTTTCGGCTTCGGCCGCCAAGACAGTGTTTGCCGGATCCTGGGGAACCGGCAAAACCCCTGAGGCCCTGATGGGCGAACTGGGCTTGGCGCAGGTAAGCGATAGCGTACAGATAGAAGCCTGGGCCAGAGAGGCCATAGCGGCCAATCCCGATGCCGCCAAAGATTTTAAAAATGGCAATGAGAAAGCCCTCGGCCCCATAGTGGGGATGGTAATGAAGAAATCCGGGGGCAAAGCCAACCCCCGGCTGGCTAATGAGGCCATCAAAAAAATACTCGCGGCGTAGAGGGTAACCGGTCAGGCAGCCGGGCGATGCAGGCAGTCAGGCTATCAGGTAAAAACCCGATTTGGCTAACCCCGCCCTTTTGGTTTGAACATTAATCCAAAAGGGCGGGGCGATGTAATTATTCTGAAAAAAGTAAACGCGGGTTCAAAACTTAATTTTCCGTCCGAAAAAAGGAATTCCAGTTCCACCGGCCTGAAAACAACCCCCCACAAAAAAAACTGCGTTCGCCTGTTGGCGGCGGAAGCTTTTTCAACAACCTCAAGCGAACTGCTGACTGCTGAAATTTCACCAGCCAGATCTTCGTCCATATCCTCAAGCCTTGCGAACTGAAGCCTGCTATGCGCCCGGGAAAGAACGGAAGCCGCTCCGGCCATAACGCCCCTCGCCCGGACATAAGCCGTTTCGGGATAAAACCGTTCAAAGAACCTGTAGTACAAGTAATCATAAAGGCAGGAAAAGCCCGTCCGCCTGATGCGGACGCGAAGGGAACTCAAAGACTGCGCTGCCGAGGCCCTGACGCAAAAACCGGCGCCGGCGCGGACGGCCTCCGGCAGAACGCGCGCTATGTCCCCCGAAGCGTGCGCGCCCTCCTCAAAATTCCGCGCCGCTTTCTCAAAACTTCTGGATAAAACCTCCGCATCTTTAAAAAGCCCCGCATCTTCCCCGCCAAGCCCCCGTACCGCCCGGTTAACGCGCTCGGCAAGTTCCAGCAGAGTCAGAGCGGCTAATTTGTTCCTTAAAGAATTTCTTTCTTTTTCCAAACCGGCGGATTCTTCGCGGGTAAGTGCGCTCCGCGCCCGCAGCGCGGAAGCGGACGCGGCAAAAGTTTCATAGGCCGATAGCGTTTCACCAAGAAGACGGCGGCGCAAAGGCGAGGGCAGGTCCGCTCCGGGTCCGGCTTTAAGTGAACCGCCTGCGGGCTGAAGCCCTGGCCTGCCCCGCCCTTTTGGTTTGGACATTAATCCAAAAGAGCGGGGCTCAAAATCTTCACGCAGAGCGTTTAGCCAATCGCGAAGATTTATCTTCTCTTTTTCAAGGCCCGCGCGGTTAAGCTTATAATCGGCGTAACCTGAAAAAAATCCAGCTTCTCCGATACTGCCTCGGCCGGAGCCGACTCCCGGACTTTCCGGGACGAGTTGCGGGCCTTCAAAAAGCCTGCTGGCGGCCAAATTTAAAGTTTCGTCCGAAAGCGCTTTGTTCCCGGCCGCCGCCGTAAGCGCGTTTACAAGGCCCGAAAAGTGCGGGTTTATTTTCCATGAATATATGTAATATTCAATTTCGGCCGGCAGCGCGCCGGCAGCTCCGTTGCGGCTTAAATAAGCGTAAAGATTCGCGGCTTCGGCCGTATTTTTTTTAATCCAGTTTATCAGCGCTTCCCTCACTTGGGCATGGGTTTCTCCGCCCTTTAGTTCCAGGATACGGCCTTGCAGACCGGCGTCCAGTATCTTATCCGCCGCTTCCCCCCGGAAAAACAGGCTTACGCTTAACTTGTCTTTCAGCGCGGCATATTCAGCCTCATTTACATTTCCCGGTTGTATTTCAAAAGCCTGGCTAAACGCCCGGTCCGTAAAAGAAAAAACTAAAGCAGCCGATAAAGCCGCTTTTAAAAGGTATTTATTGCGACTGCCGTGTTTTTTCATTAACAAACCGAATCCGCTGCATTACCCTAACCCCTCTACCCTGCCCTTACAGCCATGATCTGAAAAGATATAAAAGTTTGCTGCCCGCCTTGGAAAGCAGGGGCCGCGCGCGCACCTCTGACAGCGTAAGCTCTCTTGATCCCTTGAGGTCTTCTATAAAGAGCCGCCTGACCTCCCCGCCGAATTGCCTGTTAAAAACATTAATGTTCAGTTCCAGGTTATAATGCAGACTTCTGTGGTCAAGATTATGGCTGCCTACCGAAGACCATTGTCCGTCAATAACGGCTGTTTTTGAATGCAGAATCCCGCCCTGCCATTCGTAAAGCCTTACTCCGTTTTTCAATAAGTGAGCGTACTGTGCCCAGGAAGCCCAGCGCACATAGGGATGATCTGTTTTAAGGGGCGTTATAATGCGCACATCCACTCCGCGGCGCGACGCCCGTATCAGGCGGCGGTAAATCAGGCGGTCCGGCAGAAAGTAAGCGTTGGTGATATAAATATAATTTTTGGCGATATCTATGGCGTAACGGTAACTGCGTCTTATAGACCTGAAATTCCTTATACCCGAAGCGGAAACTATGGAAACAGGAACATTACCACAAACACCTGCTTGTGTGTCGCTGGACACACCTTGGGTGTGCAAGCAGGTGGTGGGGTTGCCCCTGATGGCAGGCAGAGGTTGGGGCAATTTACCCGCTGTTTCCCCGGGGCAGGCCCCTTCTATGCGGCTTGAAGACCATGATTCCCAAAAAAGCTTTTCAATTTCCGCTACCGCAGGGCCTTCCACGCGCGCCTGGGCGTCTTTCCAGCCGCGCCCGCCAAGCGAGAGCGGCAGGTCCGACTCGGTGATATTGAAACCGCCCACATAAGCCGCCAAACCATCCACGCAAAGAATTTTTCTGTGGTCGCGCTTTATCCAGTTCCAGTAAGGTTTCCAGAGCACTACGGGCCGGTATTCCGCTACGCCAGCCCCCGCGGCGGCAAGGTCCGAGAAGAAGTTATGGTCGGCAAGTATGGATCCCACCGCGTCGCGGATAAGGTAAACTTCCACCCCCTGGCGCAGTTTTTCTTTAAGCAGCGCGGAAAAAAGCCGTCCGGCAACATCGTCGGAAAAAGCGTAGAACTCAAGCAAAACATACTCTTTGGCGGCCTTCACCGCGGCGATCATTTCGCCAAAGGCCTCATCGCTATTTTTAAGCAGCCGGACCCTGTTGCCGCTTAACGCGCCTTCCGGCCTGAAGCAGTATTTTTGCCAGTTATTTTCTTCTTCCATGTTTATTTTTTAAAACTTTCAAAAATTGTGCGATCCTCCGGCCGCCTGAGGCGGATAGCCCCGAACGACGGGAAATCGGAATTGACGATCAGCATATCATAAACGGAGCCGGGCCGCGCATTGGATGAAGATGCCTTTTTCGTCCGCTTAAGGCCGACAGCCTGCGCGGACGCGGCCTTCACGTTGCCTTCGGAATAAAGCAGGCGGGTCAAAGCAAATCTCGCCGCCAGGAACTCCGGCTCAAGAGTTATAGCCTCCTTAAGCCTGACATAAGCCTCTGGAGCGTTAGCGCCGTAAACAAACGCTTCAGCCGCGATATACGGAAACCGCGGGTCTTTAGGACAAAACACGGCGGCGTTTTCAACGTAGGCGGCGGCATAGGCGTAATTTCCGGAACCAGCCAGCTGCCGGCGGACGTTTTCAAGCAGAAGGTCTTTGTTGTAAGGCGCAAAAGCCAACGCCCTCCGAAGCGCCAACGCGCTCCGTTCCGGGTCCGTACTTAGCCCGTCGGCGGAGGGCAGGCCCGGGCCGGGCCGCAACGCCAGGCCGTAATCCCTCTCAAAAACAAAACGCGCCGAAAGACCCAGAACGCATAATAACAGCAGCGCAATGAACGCGGGGCGGAACCGCCCGGCCGCGTTGCCGTAAGCGGCGTCCGGCCTGGGCCCGGACACGCTAAAACCAAGTGAGCCGAAAAACAAAAGGCACACCGCCCCTGAATAAAAAACCATGTCAAAAGCGCCCTGGACAAAAAGCGCGATGGCGCAAAATTTCATAGCGGACTGAAAGGCGTCGCGGCTTTTTTGCTTAACCGAATAAAAAAAAGCTCCTGTAAAAAGCGCGGCGGCGGGAAGCCCCGCCTCGGCAGCCAGATTTAAAATCTCGCTATGGGCGTGCGTAGAGCCATGGCCATAATATGAAATACCGTTAAAATAAGGAAATTTGAAAAATTCGAAGGCCCGTTCAAAAAGCCCGGGGCCGAAACCGAAAAAAGGACGCTCCAGCGCGGCTTCAATAGCGCTGCCCCATATCCAGACGCGCGCGTAGGCGCGGGGGTCTCCGGCTTTAAACAAAAAAGAAAGCCAGTCCGTGGGTACGACCGCGGCTGCCAAAGCCAGCGCGGCGGCTGTATAAAGCAGCTGACGCCGTTTTTTCCTTACTATAAGGAAAGCCGAGGCCGCCAGTATTGAAGCAAGCATCGCCCCGCGGGAATTGGCGGCTATAATAGCCGCGATAAAAACCGCGCAAAACAGGCCGTAAAGCGTTTTGCGCCGGGTTTCCTTTTCTGAGACACTGGCCTGCCGCGGGCCTATGGCGCCGTCCGCGGCTGAAAACGCAAGCACCCACGCCGCCGCAAAGGCCCCGGCAAGTATTGCCGCGCTGTAATTGGGATTATCGCCTATTATCCCGTAAACGCCGGATCCCGTGATACGCTGGTAAAAAATAACCGAGGCGCAAATAAACGCGGCGCCAAAAAGGGCGCGCGTCCAGGCCCGCACCGCACTTTTTCCGAAAGGGCCAAAGGGCGGGGCGGGGCGGGGATTTTCACCGCTTTGCGCGGTTAAAGAAAGAAAAAAAGCGAACACAAGATATTTCGAAAAATGGGCAAGCGAGTTAAGCGGTTCAAGTGAAAAAACTGAAGCAATGCCAAGCCAGCCGAAGAACCACGGCCAAAGTCCCCCCGGAAGCGTAAAACCTTCTTTCCTGAAAAATACAGCCCAGAAAAAAAACGCCGGCGCGAATACCGCCCAGTCCCGCGCGTTCCTGAGACCGGAAAGGGCTACGGCAAGCAGCAGAAAGAAGGCCGGAGCACAGTCCCGGGCCCTTTCTTTCAACAGCGTATCAGTGACACTCATTTAAAGACCCTCTTTTTTCTTTCCTCCAGGTCTGTAAGCAGCTTATCTTCCCCCGCCGCGCGGTAAACCCCGGCCAGATCTCTGTAGGCGGATGCGCTGTAAGGGTTTAAAAGCAGCGCGCGTTCAAAAAATACGGCTGAGGAGAAAAGCATGCCCCTGTCTTTCCTCTCAAAAGCAAGCCGGTAATCTATTTTTCCAAGCGCCTCAAGCGGTGCGGGGCCATTTTCAATTTCAAGAGCTTTTGTAAATTTATTCCTGGAATCCTGCAATTTACCCTCCGCGTAAGCTGCAGCGGCGCGGGAGCGCTCGCGCAAAGCCGTGTTATGAGTGACACATAAATTCAACCAGGCCGCCGCGATTACGCAAGTCGCCGCCGGAAAAAGCAGCCTGCCCCGGCCCATAGCGCGCTCTTGTGCTTCTGCGCCCCTGTGCTCCTGTGGTCTGCTGGGGTCCGCTCCGCCCTGATGTTCCGGGGCCGCCAGGCAGCAGAAGATCCAGAAATTAGCCGGCACTGAAAGCCCGAAGTCAATTACGGAATGCGCTAAAGCGGCCACTAGCGAGTATTTAGCCAAACCTGTCTTTTTTTTAACCGCGTAACCCATAAGCCCGAACCAGAGCGCGGCGCAAAAAATTCCGTTTTCAGCCAGAAATTCAAGGTAATAGCTGTGCGCGTAAATTGATCCCATAGCCTGCTGCAGGTGGGGTGATGAACTCGCAACGACGGACATTGCCCCCCCGTACGCCGGAGAAACAAAGGTAAAAGCGGCATGGCCGAAACCAAAAAGAGGCCTGTCGAGGAACATTAAAAAAGCGCTTTTCCACCAAAGCAGGCGGTGGACGAATGACTGCGGCGGAACCTGCGAAATTACCAGCGCGAGCGCTATGACAGACAAAACAAGAAGCGGAATGGTTTTTTTAAACTCCGCGCGCTCATGCGGCTTCCACGCGTAAAGGCCGACGGCCGCTGTCAACGCCAGGGCCGCCCCCATGGACCGCGTCCATACCAGAATCACAAGCATTGCCCCCGCAAGCCACCAGTCTTTCCAGGACACAGCCAGGGGCAGGACCATTACCACAAAAAGAGCCAGAGCGTTAGGGTTTGTAAGGGAACCTGATATCTGCGGACTTTTTAAAACGAAGATCTGAACCACGGCAATGGCAGCCATTGCCCAGGCCGCGGCGCGCAGGGCAAGGTTCGTTATTTTTTTGTCTTCAGGGCTTAAAAAACCTGAAAAAATAAAGAGCAGGAACCCCGCAAACAAGTTCCCCCATTCAGGCCATATCAGCGCCCGCACGGGGCTGGCCATCATGGAACAGAACGAAAGCGCCGCGGCGGCAATAACCGCTGTATGGACAATTGAAAAATGAAGATCAAAGACTGTAGATTGAGGATTTATGCCGAAGCCGCCCGCCTTAGGCGGACGGACTCCTGTATAATTATGGCGAAGCGCGGACAAAACCCAAAGCAGGCAGGAGAAAAATATTACCGCCTGGAAGGCGGTCTGCAGGGGGAAATCAAACAGGCCCTGAAGCACCGGGGCGAGCGCGAGGACGGAAAAAAATGGAAGGACAAGCATCGCTTGAAATCCCGCGCCGGCGCAATAACCTGGCTAATCTTCTATTATTTTAGGCGTTACGAATATTAACAGTTCCATTCTGCTCCTGCTTACGCTCTTTTTCCTGAAGAGACTGCCAAGCAGCGGGATATCACCCAGAACAGGGACTTTATAAACTACATCCGACTGTGAATCATGTATAAGGCCGCCTATTACGATGGTTTCCCCGTCGCGCACTATCACATTCGTGTCGGTACTTCTGGTGTCCACGCTGGGAGCGGTAAACAGCACCGCCTGCGAAAGCTGGCTGACGGAGGGGCTGACCTTCATGGTTATACGTCCGTCGGAATTGATGGTGGGAAGGACCTTGAGGATAATGCCGGTAGTGACATAAGTGACCTTAGTGGTGGCTACGGAGCCTCCTGTGCCGTTGGTGATCTCGGTTGTGGTGTAAGGCGTCTGGTTCGTGATGTTGATGTTAGCCTCTTTGTTGTTTAAAGTGGCGACCTTGGGGTTTGAAAGCACCTTGGCCTTGCCCTTTTTAGCCGCCGCCGTTATGGCAAGGTCAAGAATATAATTGGAACCCACCCTGCCCAGCCTCAAACCGCCGTATATGTTTTTAGCCGCCAGATCCACTCCGGTACCGCCTTTGGCGGATAACGGAAGAGTAACATCCGCTCCGCGCATTGTGACAACGTTATTTACATCTCCCATACCGACAAAACGGTTCTTGGAATCCAGAAAGCTGTATCCCCAGTTCACGCCCATATCAAACTCGCTGTCCAAAGACACTTCAACCAGTTTGGCCTCTATAAGCACCTGCTTTGGCACACGGTCCAGGTTTTTAAGCAGGCGGGCCGTTCCCTCAAGGCCCATGGGGGTGTCCGTGACGATGAGCGCGTTATTGGCGTCATCAATAACGCAGTTGGCTTTGCGGTTTTCCGCCGTGGCCACGGCATCCACCTGAGTTTTAACTTCGGAAGCCTTGGAATAGTTGAGAAAAAATACCCGGGTCTGGAGCATGGCTTTTTTTTGCTCGGCAATAAAAGTCTGGGGCGAAGCTATTCTTAAAATATTGTCGCCCACCTGCTGGGCGCTAAGCCCCCTGACACTCAGTATGGTCTTAAAAGCTTCGTCAAAAGGCACCTTATCAAGGTTTATGGTTATTGAGCCGGAAACGTCGTCGGAATAAATAACGTTGACTCCCGCCTTAGCCGCCATCATACCGATAACCTCGCGAACGCTGGCCTCGTTATAATCGAAGCTGACCGGCTCGCGGGAAAGATTTTCCATAATGTTGCGGTAAGACGAGCGCGCGCCCTGGTTTTTTTGGGGCATTATGACCGGCACTTTCTCCTTTGAGAGAGCTTTAGCCACGGCGGACGCGGGCTCCATTTTTATTTCCACCACCTTGTCCGGAGCCGCGCTGCCGGATGGGGCAATAACCTTTACCCCGGCGGGAACAGCGGCGTCCGCCGGCGTATCTTTTACCGATAGCCGCGCCTGGTCCGGCCTGTCGCCCAGCATTACCGCGAGTTCCGCGCCTTTGCGCGTTATTTCATAAGCCGTCTTTTGGGAAAGCTCCAGCACCACCCTTGAAATGCTCACCGGCGCCGTACGGAACTGGCCGGTGCGCACCCTCTTAAGGAGTGAGCCGTTTACCGGAATATCTTCAAGCGTTTTCAGACGAGTATCCATCAGCTCAAGTACCAGCTTCGGGGGCTGGCCCGTAATAAAAGCCTTGTACAGCACAGGCTTGTCGGTGGCGATATAAACGCTTTCCGAAGAAACGCGCACCGATTTAACAGTCGCGTTCTCAACGGCGCAGAGCGCCGGCAGATCCTGCATGAAAAACACTGCCATGACCAGCAAAGAGAAGGCTTTTTTCATTTTAAATTCTCCAGTCAGGGTTCGTATTATTCTGGCGCGAGCCCTTATTCTTTTTCACGAAGGTTTATCTGACGCACTTTTTTATCGTCGGTTAAAAGTATGACCTGTTTGCCCCTTATCACCCCGGATACTCCGGGCACAGGCTTTTTTTTAGAGTCAAAAAGCCTGCCCGTCTTCAGGGTGTACACCGCGCCGTTGGCGGCATCGGAAAGCAGGGCCTGTTTGCCTCCGGCGTCTTCTAAAACGCCGGTAACCATCAGGTTATAGATAGTGAAAGAGCTTGCGGCCACAGTTGCCTGCGCCTGAAATCTGGGCGAACCGGTCTGATCGCCGAACACGGTGGCGGGAACCAGCGGGTCGCGGCCTTTGCCCGGGTAAAGCTGTTCCACCGTGGCCGCCGGAGTTGACACGGCGATCTGGGCTCCCGCGGGGGCGCCTAAAATCATGAAAAGCAAAAAAAAGCGGAGCATAAAATATCCTTCTCTGATGGTACTTCCCAAGCACACAGAATCCAGGCCCTCAGCCATTATACTGGTAGGCCACCAGCGTGAAAGAGGCCGCAACCGAGGTGTCGGAACCCGGCGTGCCGGAGATCGTAAGATTTTCCATGGCGAGTATCCGCTCCTCAAGCCCCAAAGCTGTCATAAACCGGCCCAAGGAATGATAATCACAGGCCACGCTCAGCTGATAGGAGACCTTTATAAAATACGCCTCCTTGCTGCTCACGGTCGGAGTAATGGACCGGACATTCACTCCATACTTTTTGCCCAAGTCGGTAATGGTACGCAGAAGGTCGGGGAATTTTCTGTCTTTGGGCAGTTTTTTCTGCGCCGCTTCCTTTTCCAGCTTCAGCGACTCAAGCTTGGACTCCAGATCTTTATATTTCGCCTTCTGCGCCCTGGCATTGCTTATATCGCTCTCCATTGAAGCGATCTTCCGGCTGTTTTCGGCTATAGTTTTTGAAAGCGGAAGCCAGAAATAAGTCAGATAGGCGTAAATAAAAAGGCATCCGAAAAGAACGCCCGCCGCTATTTTGCCCAACTGCTCTTTAGTAAGTTGTATTTTATCCATAAACTTATTGGCAGGCGTACTTCAGAGTAAGCTGCGTGACAAAAAGCTTTCCGGAGTCATCTTCGCTTATAGCTATACCCCCGATCAGATTCACTCCGGAGCAGCCGGGGGTTGTTTCAAGCGCGTTAATCCAATACGCCAGGTCGTATGCCGACCTGGAATTTACTCCGAAAGTAACCGTGAGCGTGCCGCCGGAAAGCGAGGTGTTGATGGCGTTGAACCAGATAGTGGCAGGCAGACCGCGCGCGGTATCCTGAAGAAATTTGGTGTAAACAAAACGCCCTTTGGCTATGCGGTTTATGGCGTCAAGGTAGCGCTGCACCTCGGCTATCTGCGCCTCTATCGCCTTCCCCTTTTCAACATCGCCCTGCAGTGATTTAAGCTCCGCCTCGCGTCGCGCCATGTTTAATTTAAGCGCCTCGGACCTTGTAACCTGCCAGCCGGAAACCAAAATCATAACCGCAAGCGCAAGCACCGCCCCCAGAACAACCTTCGCAATAACCGCCCTGCGGTTGATATTGGCTATATACTCGGGCGGAATGAGGTTTATTTTTATCATTCTTCCCAGTCCTTAAGCCTGCGCAACGCCAGCCCCGAGGCCACGGCGAGCGTGGGCAGAACATCGGCCGGAACATTTCTGGCCTGCTCACCCAGGAACGCGAAGGGGTTCGCCACTTCCACCGGCACCCTGAACTCAGCCGCCATGAATTTTGCTATATTGCCCAGGTTAGACATGCCGCCCGAAAGATATATCTTTGATATGGAGTGCTCCGCGCCCTGCGAAAGATAAAAATCTATGGAGCGGGACACCTCGGTGTACAGATCCTTCAGCACCCCCGCGGCGGCCTTGGAAACGGAAATCGCTTCTTTGTCAAAATCACCTATGGCCGCTTCTTTGTCCTCATCGGACACAAGAAGGCCTTTTTTCTTTTTTGCCGCCTCGGCAGAGGCCGCGTCCACCTTCAAAATTTTCGCTATAGCCTTGTCAAAAGTGGCCCCGGCAATAAAGATGTCTCGCACCACGCGGGTAACGCCCTGCGCCACAATGGAAAGATTTGTCACTTTGTAGCCTATATTCAGGAGGAGCGCGGCGCTGCCGTCCGGGCCAGGGAAAAGTTTCTCGTAAAGGGTTTCAAGGGCGAAGGAATCTACGTCTATTATAAGCGGGTCCAGGCCGGCGCCGGAAATAATTTCTATTTTATCGTTGACCGCCTCATTTTTTGCCGCCACAAGCACCGTTTCCATCTTTGGCTGTCCGTCTTCGGTGATATCGCCCAGAATGTGGTAGGTAAGGCTGACGTCTTTGATGTCAAAGGGTATAAAAGGTTCGGCCTCTACATTTATAGTCAGCGCCAGTTCTTTAGGGGAAAGTTTCGGCAGCTTGACATATCGCACTATAACGGCGTTACCCGAAACGGAGGCGGCCGCGTATCTGGCCTGGATACCTTTTTTCTTCAGGTAATTCTTAATTTCCTGGGCAATAATAGCTTTCTTCTCTTCCGGAGCGGTATCGGCCTTGAAGGCCAACGGAATACAACCCCAGTCTTTAAGCTTTAACTGTTTTTTCTCCTGCACAAAACAGACTATTTTTATGGAGTAGCTGCCAATGTCAACGCCCACTATATCTTTGGCGGGAAACATCAGCTTAGCCAGGTTTGGAATCATCAGTTTTTTAAGCCTTTTTAAAAAATCGCCTTCTCACGCAGTCTTGCCTTAAAACGCCGGATAATAACTTAACAGGCTGATATTATATAATTATTACAAGCGGACCAGTGCGTTGTCAAGCTGTTTTTTGTTACATGGCCAAGAAATATATTGAAATGTCCGGCAATTTGTGTTATCATTAGAGACTCAAGGGCGCACGGCAAATCCGCCGGCGCGTGGAGGAAGTTTTATGATCGTTGAAAGAACTGAATACAAAGATAAGCCGGTACTGGTGTTAAAAAGGAACGAAGAAGACAAATATCCGTTTTCTTTCGGTCTCTCAAAGGCCAGGCTTATCATTGAAGCTATTGAAGACATAAAGAAATTCGTGGCAGAAAACGACAGCAAAGAAGAGAAAAAATAGTTTTTCTCCGAAACATCGTAAATGCCGTCTGAAACCGTGACTCCGGCCTATGGCGCAGTCCGCGACTGAACAGGCTGTTGCCGGGTTTTATGACGGCATTTTTCGTTTTTACGAAGCGGCGAACTCCCTGCTGACTTTCGGCCTTGACCGGCGGTGGCGGCGCGCTGCCGCGGAAATACTCAAAAATCTTTCCCCCGGAGCCTGCACCGCGCTTGATGTCTGCGCGGGCACGGGGGACTTTTCAATCGTCCTTTATAAGACCTATGGCGGAACCCTGAAAGTCACCGGTTCCGACCTTAACCGCGCCATGCTTTCAAAAGCGCGCTCAAAAACAAACAAAATTGAATTTGTGGAAGCGGAAGCTAAGGCGCTGCCTTTTGCGGACAGCTCTTTTGACCTGGTGACAATTGCTTTCGCCGCCCGGAACCTTAACCTGGACCACGCGCGGATGCTGAGAGCCCTGAGGGAATTCAGGAGGATACTTAAGGAGAACGGCGTTTTTATGTGTCTTGAAACCACCCGACCAAAAAACCAGGTTATAAATTTATTGTTCAGGGTCTATGTTCAGGCGGCTATAGGTTTTATAAACCTGATCTCGCCTAAAAACAGGCCGTCTTATACCTTCTTAAAAACTACCATACTGAATTTCTATGGCGCGGACGAATTTTCCGCCCTGCTTCTTGACGCCGGATTCAAGGCTCCCTCCCATAAAATACTGTTCCCCGGCGCCGTAGCAGTCCACACCGCAGTAAATCCGCAAAAAGCATAAGCTTGGACGTCGGCAAATGGCTTACGGGAATAATTAAGATATTAAGAACCGTCCCCAATTCCCCAATAAGTGGAGCGGGTGACGCCGGAGCCGGGTTAGCGGGGCCTTCACGAACATGAGGCTTGCGCAAGCGCCGAGAGTGAGTGGTGGAAGCCGGCCACGGTGTGGACGGCTGTCCCCGCGTTCCGGTCCGGCGGCAGGCCCTGCGAACCCTTTTATGGGCGAATGGGACACCCAAAAAAACTGGAAAAAAATAAGTTCCTGCCGCTATAACCCCAAAAGCGACGGCATTTTTATCAATTTTTTCGGAGTTTCCCCACAAACTTCGGCTGTTTCATCGGGCTTGAGACTTGTGACCTGAAACCTGAGACTAAGCTGACTTGTGGCTTATTTGTGCTTGCGGCGGTACTCGGCTATTTTCAGACGCACAGCCGCGCGCTTAAGCGCCGCCTGCGCTGAATCCAGGTCCAGGTCGTCGCCTTTCACGTTAAGCGCGTCCTTGGCCTTGCGGTAGGCCTGACGGGCGCGCTCTTCGTCTATTTCCCTGGAAAGCTCGGCCGCCTCGGCGAGCACCAGAACGTTATTTTTATTTATCTCGGCAAATCCACCCAGAACGGAAAACGCGCCGTGTTCTTTGCCGGCTTTATAGCGCAGCAGCCCCTCTTTCAACTGCGCCACCGTGGAAATGTGGCCAGGCAAAACGCCCAACTCGCCCTGAAGCGCGGGAATGACTACGAGGTCAACTTCCATGTCGGTGAGCGCGGCTTTCTCCGGCGTAATTATTGAAAGCGACAGCTTTTTCTTCATCAAAATCACCTTCCGGTGTTTGTTTGTAACTGGTTACCGGTTACCGATTACTGATTACTAGTTTCTTTCGCCCTCTCTATCACCTCATCCACGGAGCCTGCCATATAAAACGCCTGCTCCTGTACGTCGTCAAGTTTTCCGCTCAGTATTTCCCGAAAGCTGCGTATGGTGTCCTTAAGCGGCACATACTTGCCCGCCCTGCCGGTGAACTTTTCCGCCACAAAGAACGGCTGCGAAAGGAATTTTTGTATTTTCCTGGCCCGGTTTACGATGCGTTTATCCTCGTCGGACAGCTCGTCAATGCCAAGTATCGCTATAATATCCTGCAATTCCTTGTAGCGCTGAAGGATTTTCTGCACGCCGTGCGCGGTCTCATAATGCTCGGCTCCAAGCACTTTGGGGTCAAGTATTCTTGAGGTTGAATCCAGCGGGTCCACAGCCGGATAAATACCTAGCTCGGAAATAGAGCGGGAAAGCACTATGGTGGCGTCAAGGTGTGTGAACACATTGGCCACGCCGGGGTCGGTAAGGTCGTCGGCCGGCACGTAAACCGCCTGTATAGAAGTTATTGAGCCTTTTTTAGTTGAGGCTATGCGTTCCTCAAGCCAGCCTATCTCGGTGGTCAGCGTGGGTTGATACCCCACGGCGGACGGCATGCGGCCCAAAAGCGCCGAAACCTCGGCGTTCGCGAGCACATAGCGGAAGACATTGTCCAGAAACAGCAGCACATCCTGGCCCTTTGAATCTCTGAAATACTCCGCCTGGGTAAGCGCGGTCAGGGCGACCCTGGCACGGGCGCCGGGAGGCTCGTTCATCTGGCCGTAAACCAGGGCGGTTTTTGAAAGGACCGTGTTGCCGTCCGAGAGTTTTGATTCCTGCATTTCAAGCCACAGATCATTTCCTTCTCTGGAACGCTCTCCGACGCCTCCGAATACAGAATAACCGTGGTGCTCGCGCGCCACATTATTTATCAGTTCCATGATGACAACGGTCTTGCCCACTCCGGCGCCGCCGAACAGTCCTACCTTGCCGCCTTTCATGAACGGCGCCAGCAGATCTATCACCTTTATGCCGGTTTCAAATATTTCCGGGGACGTTTTCAACTCGGTCATCAGCGGCGGCTCCCGGTGAATGGGCAGGAATTCTTTGGTGTTTATAGGGCCCCGGTAATCTTTGGGTTCGCCCAGAACATCCATCAGGCGCCCGAGGCAGGCCTCCCCCACCGGCACTCTAAGCGGGAAGCCGGTATCTTCGGCTTCAAGCCCCTTGCCGAGGCCCGTAGTGGGCCCAAGGGTTATGGCGCGCACGGTATTGTCACCCAGGTGCTGGGCCACTTCAGCCGTCAGCACCGCCCCGCGGCCGTCTTCCTTATATTTTATTTTCAGCGCATTGTAAATGCCGGGCAGTTTGCCTGGGGCGAATTCAATGTCCAGCACCGGCCCTATTATCTGCACAATTTTTCCAATATTCATATAAGTAGACTCCAGTTGAGTGGTTATCTAGTGATTCAGCGATTTAGTAATTAAGTAATTGAGTTCGGGGCGATTGTTTTTAACCAAATCACTTAATCACTCTTTACTTAATTACTATTTATCCTCCAAGTGCTTCTGCTCCGCCTACTATTTCACTCAACTCGGTTGTGATCATGGCCTGGCGGGTTTTATTCATTTTAAGCGTAAGCCCTTCTATAAGTTCCTCGGCGTTTTTGGAGGCCGATTCCATGGCGTTCATGCGCGCGGCCAGTTCCGCCGCCTGCGATTCCAGCAGCACCCTGTAAAGCTGGGCTTTAAGCTGGCGCGGTAAAAGCGCCTCAAGCAGCTTTGTCTTTGACGGCTCAAAATTAAAATCGCCGCATTTAACCGCCGTGCCGCTTACAAGCGCGCGGCTTTTAAGCGGCAGCAGATCGCCTATAACTATGCGCTGGGTGAGCATTGACTTGAACTCGTTATAAATAAGCGTGACGCGCTCAATGTCCCTGCCCAGGAACAGCTCAAGCACTTTCTCCCCGATAATTTCCGCTTTGGCGTAATCCGCCTTGGGGAAGATATTCACCATTTCAAAATACAATTCCAGATTAAGCCCCTTCAGCCGCTTTAAAAGATCTCGCCCCTTCCTGCCCACCGCAAGCGCGTAAATTTTTTTACCGCGGTATTCTTTCAGCCAGGCGAGCGCAGCCTTAAGCAGGTTGGTGTTGAAAGAGCCGCATAAGCCCTTGTCTGCCGTTACCAGCACCAGACAAACGGCGCCGGACACGGGTTTTTCCTCAAACAGTTTATAGGCCGGGGACGCCATAAAATCTTCCTCTTCCATCTCCCGGTAGAGGTCGCCTATAAGGCTGTCCATTTCATCGGAGAAAGGCCTGGCGGACATTATGCCCGACTGGGCGCGTTTTATACGCGCAGCAGCCACCATTTTCATGGCATGGGTTATCTGCTTTATGCTTTTAACCGAGCCTATGTGTTTTCTGATGTCGCGTATAGAAGCCATGATATTTGACCGTTAGCAACTGAAAGCTACAGAAGGCTACGGAAAGTTTTCGGAAATGATGAATTCTTCTCTTACTTTCTTTGGCCTTCAGTGGCCTTCTCTATCTTTCTCTTGCTATCCAGTTTCTCCAACTCTTTCACATAATCCGCTATGCCGTCTTCCAGATTCCATTCGGGTCTGTAATTCAGGCGCGCTTTGGCCCGGCGCAGATCCGCATGGGTTTTATTCTGGTAAAAAGCGTAGGGGTTTTCTATATATTCCGGAGCCAGGTCCGAAACCATGGCCTTGTTCAGGCAATCCACCACCTTGTTGAAATTTTCAGGATGGCCGGAAGCCACATTGCACACGCCGAATCCGGATGCGTCAAGAGCGTTCAGGTTGGCGCGCACCACGTCTTTTATGTAAACAAAATCCCGCGCCTGCTCGCCAAACTTGAAAATACGCGGGCGCCTGCCCGCTTTCATCTGCAGATAAAGCTGATACATCATACTCGCCACTTTACCTTTATAAGCTTCACCCGGCCCGTATACGTTAAAATACCGAAGCCCCGTTAAGGCCATATCCGTGTGTACCGCGGCAAAATCACGCGCGGCTTTGTCCATTATGGCTTTGGAAAAGCCGTAAACGTTCTCCGGCTCGGGCGTCTGTTCCTCTTTCATAGGGCACTGGCCGTTGCCGTACACCCCGGCGGAAGAAGCGTAAACCACAGTTTTAACCTCGTACTGAGCGGCGAAGGCGAGCACCGCTTTAAATCCCTCCACATTCACCTGCATCATTTTTTTCTGGTCCGTCACGGTGGTGTCCGTGATGGCGGCTTCGTGGAACACGGCGTCAACCTTTCCCACTTTGTCAAACCAGCCGGGGGCTAAAATATCTTCGCCTATAACATTCCCCTGAAAGCCCTGCAGGTTCTTAAAATTCCCTGAAGAAAAATCATCCAGAACCGTAACTTCCGCTTTGCGCTCGCGCTCAAGAGCAAGAGCAATATTCGATCCCACAAAGCCCGCCCCGCCGGTTACCAGGTATTTCATATTAAGGACCTCCTAGCTGGTAGGCGGGTAAGCCAGTAAGCTGGTCTGCTTTTCAGAGCCTGCTAACTTACTAGCCTACAAGCCTACTAGCCTGTCAGCTAAAACTCTTCTTATATCCCGCCACGGCGCCGGCAAGCCTTTCTTCCAGATCTTTATTAATTTCCCTTTTTGCTGTAATGTCCGCCAGCAAATTCGGGTAGCTTCCTTTTATGAACCGCGCCAGGCCCTCTTCAAATTTCTTTACCTGGTCCATAGCGAGGTCGTCCAGATAGCCTCTTGAACCCGCGAAAAGAATTATTATCTGGTCCTGGAGCGGAAGGGGGAGGTACTGGTCCTGTTTAAGCAGTTCCACCATGCGCTCGCCCCGGCGCAGCTGGTCAAGGCTCGTTTTATCAAGGTCGGAACCGAACTGCGCGAAAGCGGCCAGCTCATTATATTGGGCCAGATCCAGCCGCAGTTTGCCGGCCACCTGGCGCATAGCCTTAACCTGGGCCGAACCGCCCACGCGCGAAACTGAAATACCCACATTCACCGCCGGGCGCTGGCCCGCGTGGAACAGCGCGGCTTCAAGATAGATCTGGCCGTCGGTAATTGAAATAACATTGGTGGGAATATAAGCCGACACGTCCCCCGCCTGTGTTTCAATTATAGGCAACGCCGTCAAAGAGCCGCCGCCGTTCTTGTCGTTAAGCTTACAGGCGCGCTCTAAAAGCCTTGAATGCAGATAAAACACATCGCCCGGATAGGCTTCGCGGCCCGGCGGACGGCGCAAAAGAAGCGACATCTGCCTGTAAGCCTGGGCATGCTTTGAAAGGTCGTCATAGACTATCAGGACATGCCTGCCCTGCCACAGAAATTCCTCGCCTATGGCGCAGCCGGAATACGGCGCCAGATACAAAAGAGAGGCCGGCTGTGAGGCGGAAGCGGAAACTATTATGGAATATTCCATGGCGCCGTTATCTTCAAGGATTTTAGCCACGCGGGCCACTGTGGAGTCCTTCTGGCCTATGGCCACATAGATACAGATAGGGCGTTTTTCAGGCGGCTCGTTCTTCTGGTTTATAATGGTGTCTATAGCTATGGCTGTTTTGCCGGTCTGGCGGTCGCCTATTATAAGTTCGCGCTGTCCGCGGCCTATGGGGATCATGGCGTCTATTGCTTTAAGGCCGGTCTGCAGCGGCTCTTTAACCGGCTGCCGCTCCACCACGCCGGGAGCTATTATCTCAACCGGACGCCGCTTGTCCGCTTTTATGGCCCCCTTGCCGTCAAGGGGATTTCCCAGAGCGTCCACCACCCTGCCTATAAGCCCGGGCCCCACCGGCACGTCCATAACGCGCCCGGTGCGTTTTACCCTGTTCCCTTCTTTTATGCGCGAGTCGGCGCCCATTACCACCACGCCCACATTTTCTCTTTCAATGTTTAAAACCATGCCGTGCACGCCGCCCTCAAACTCCACTAATTCACCCACCACGCAGCTCTCCAGCCCGTAAACGCGGGCAATACCGTCGCCCACCTGCAGCACCTGGCCGGCCTCGGAAAGCTCCGCGTCGGGCACAAATTTTTCTATCCTGGTCTTAATAATTTCGGTTATCTCTTCCGGTCGTATCATTTCAAATACCGCCTTTAATAGAGCTGAAGAACTGAAGTTCTGAAGTTAAAGAGAGAATAATCTTCAGCGCTTCAGAGCTTCAGCGCTGGTCTAAATCGCGAATAATTCTTTTTTAAGACGCTCAAAGCGCCCCTTGACCGAGGCGTCTATAAGCAAGCCGCCCATTTTTATTTCAAACCCGCCTATCACCCGTTCCGTTATAACTTGCGCCAGATGCATTTTTTTGCCGGAAACTTTACCCAGCAGTTTTTCAAGCCGCTTGAGTTCCGCTTCGTTCAGGCCGTAGCGGGAATAAACCTCGGCCTTCATTACAGCGCGCCAGGCCTCAAAAAGCCTTAAAGCTTCCTGCACTATTTCCTCAAAAAGAAAAAACCTGTTTTCCTTTACAAGAAACTCCAAAAAAGCGCGGGCGGGACCGTAAGCCGCGGAAGCCCCCATGATCTTTTCTAAAATTTCTTCTTTCACGGCTCCGTTAATAACCGGGTGAACCAGCACCTTCCTGTAAGGCTCAACGGCGGAAAAGACCTTCTTCAGCGCAGATATCCTGGCTTTAGCGTCACTCTCAAGAGCGTGATCAAAACCCAGGCCGTCAAGGCCCATGTAAGCCCTGGCGTAGCGTTTGGCAAGCGTCTTGTCGGCCGCTTTCATTTTCAGTTCTCCGAAAGATTTAAAAATTTATCCGCTTTTTCAAGGTCGTCAATTGCCCTGGCCACAAGCTGGGAATTTGCTTTAGGGTCAAGATGTTTTTCAAGCAGCTTTTCAGAAACCGCCAGGGCAAGCCCCACTACCTTTTCCCTGAGCTCGCGCACAGCCTCATTTTTCTGTGAATCTATCTCTATCTTTGCCGCCGCCACTATAAGGGCCGCGCTTCTGCGCGCCTCTTCCACTATCACTTCCTTTTCTTTCTCGCCTTCCGCCCTTGCCGCATCAAGACGGCGGGAAAGCTCTGCTTTCAGCTCGGCGAATTTAATTTCCAGTTCGTTTTTTATTTTTTCAGCCTCAACCCTGGCGTTTTCGGCGGCCTCGCGGTCGCGTCTTAGCGCGTTTTCCCTGTCCTCCACCGCTTTTAAAAGCGGCTTCCAGGCGGTTTTTGAAAGCAAGAAGACCAGCAGGACAAAGCAGGTTATTGTCCAGAAGGCCAGGCCGAATTCCGGTTTAATCAAAGCTTCCATGGGGAACTCCAGTCTGAGAGTCTAGAAGTCTGAGAGTCACAGAGTCTTAGCGTCAGAGAGTCCTAAGATTTTGGAGTTTATTACTTTCAGACTCCCAGACTCTCAGACTCTTAGACTCTCATGACTCACGACTTCAGTTTACTTATGCGCTTCGGTCTGCGCGGCTTCGGGCCCGGCCGGCGCCTTGGGCATGCCGAAATTCATAACCGCGAGCAGGCAGATAACCAGCGCGAAAAACGCGAGGCCTTCTACCAGAGCCGCCGCGATGATCATGGTGGTGCGCAGCGCAGGGCCGGCTTCCGGCTGGCGGGCCGTGCCTTCAAGGGCGCTTGCGGCAAGCTTGCCTATACCAAGGCCGGCCCCCACAAGCGTGATCCCGGCGCCAAGCCCGGCGCCAATGTAACCGAGTCCCAAAAACATCATGTCGTTCATTATACTACCTCCCATATTTAACAGCGATCATTGACTAGTTGTCAGTGGACAGTGATCAGTAAAGAACAATCCGAAACTGACCACTGGTCACCTGCTTTCTCTGAATTGTGCTTCGCACCCACCACTACCCACTTTCCGCTAATGCGGATGCATTGCCGCGCCCGTGAAAATAGCCGTCAGGAATGTGAACACATAAGCCTGCAGGAACGCCACGAACAATTCCAGCAGCAGGATGAACAGCACCAGCGCAACCGAAACAGGCGCCACGCCCAGCCCCAGGGCGGTGTTCAACGCCCCGAAGATGAAAATGAAACTTACGAAAGCCAATATAACTATATGCCCGGCTATCATGTTGGCGAAAAGACGGATGCAAAGGGCAAAGGTTTTTGTTAAAAGGCCTATAAGTTCTATGGGGAAAAGCAGCGGGTAAAGCCAGAACGGCACGCCCTTGGGGACGATATGCGCCAGGTAAGAAAAAAGCCCCTGCTCCCTTATGCCGGCGAAATTGACAAGCGCGAAAGTGGTAAGCGCCAGAGCCGCCGTGACGGCCAGGTTGCCGGTGGCGGTGGCCCCGAAAGGCACCATGCCCAGCAGGTTCATTATAAGTATGAAAAAAAACAGGGTGCAGAAATACCCCATATAAGCCGCGCCTTTGCGGCCAAGATTGGGCACAACCACCTCATCGCGCAGAAAAACAACCACTATCTCTATCATCGCCCGGAACGGCGCGAGCGCCAGGGAACGGCTGCGTATTATGAGAGGGAAAACCGCCAGCAGTATGAGGGCCGCTATGCCCATCATAAGCAGATGTTTTGACACCGGAAATTCTAACGGCCCCAGCGTTTGCCAGGCCCACACATGGTCAACGATATGATGCTCAAGGATCTCTTTTAATTCCATTCTTTTTAATGGGGACGGCTTCGAAAATCAGCTGAACCAGTATAAGAGAAACAGCGAACGGAACTATAATTATATATTTTTCACGCCGCAAAAACCAAACTGAGCCGGCAAGGAAAACCAGCCGGTACAAAAGCCCTCCTGCGAACACGGAATAAAAAACCGTATCCGGCGAGTTAAGCGTTTTTTTAAGCGACCAGCGTGCCAGCGCCCCGTTTAACACCCCCGCGGCAAGCCCCGAAAGAACAGCCATCCGGACTGAATCAATCATAAAAGACACCAGGTTGCAGGTGACAGGTAACAGGTGGCAGGCAGCAGGTGATAGGGCTCTCTGCCTGTGACCTGTAACCTGATACCTGCCGCCTTTTGTTGACCGTCACACTACTCTCCCTCTTTTCTGAAAAGTTCCTTCATAACCAGGTAAAAACCCGCCGCCATGCCGCCGGCCGCCCCGCCAAGCATTAGCCAGGGTGAAGTGCCCATTTTCCCATCCAGCCAGTAGCCGGCCCAAAAGCCAAGCAGCACGCTTACGGCCAATTCCAGGCCTATCTGCGCGTATTTCCAATAATTTTGGTCGGGCCGGCTATTCATCAGCGATCCTCGCGCCGCAAAGCCTTATTTTACCTTTTTTACGCCCCTCTTAAGGTCGCGGAGGAAATGTAAAGCGCAGTTTTAATTTTGATTTCCAAGGCGGCGAAAATGTTAAAATCAATCTCATGGATCCCGAGTTCAGGAAAAGAATACTGATAGTGGACACAGAGGCCGAAGCGGCCGGAGAACTTAAAACTTTTCTTGAAGAAAATGAGTACAGCGTCCGGCACACCGCGGATTACCAGCAATCGCTTGACACCATACAAAACTGGAAACCGGACCTGGTAATTTTAAACATACTGGTGCAAATCTTCAATCCGCTTAACCTGATAAGCGACATCAAGAAAAACCCGTTCACAGAAAACCAGAAAATAATAATTTTCTCCAAAACCCCGAAGACCGATATAGTAACGGGGCCCGCCCCCAGGGTGACGGGCTACCTTACAAAACCGATTGACTTTGAAGAACTTAAAGCTACCCTGGCCAAAGCACTCAGCGGGGTCAGCGGCCTGGAACAGCCGACGGTTATGATAGCCGATGACGACGAAGAATTTTCCGACCTGGTAAAAATGTTCCTTGAATCCAATAACTGCAGGCCGGTAACGGTAACCGATCCCTTCAAAGTGCTGGACATGATTAAAAAAACGCGTCCGCGGGTGCTGCTGCTTGACCTGATGATGCCCGGCAAAGACGGCTTCCGGATAATAGAAGAAATGCAGGATGAGGCCGAAACCGCAAAAATACCGATTATAGTTTTAAGCGGCCTGCGCCTTGATAATATTCAGGAACGCGGCATACTTACCGGACTTCCGGAGATAGTGGCGAAGGAAATGCCGAAAGAATTGCTTTTAAAACTGATAAAAGAACAGACCGCGGGCGTAATCGCGCCAAACAACCAGAGCGAAACGCCGAAAGGCCCTCTAAAGCCGCGGGTGCTTATAGCCGACGACCAGATGGAACTTCTGATGCTGATGAAAGAAACGGTGGAGACCGCCGGTTTTGAGGTGGTCACCGCCTCGGACGGCCAGGAAGCGCTTCAGGTTATCTTTGAAACCAATCCGGATATAGCGGTGCTTGATTACAACATGCCCATAAAAGACGGGCTAAGCGTAGCGAAAAACCTTAAGGACAACCCCCTGTTCGCCCATATTCCGGTAATAATCTGCACCGCTTACAGCGAGAAAAGCACCAAGCTCAAAGGCCTCAGCATGGGCATTGACGACTACCTTATAAAACCCGTAGATACCGATGAGCTGGTTGCCCGCATCCGCATGATACTGAAGCGCAACAAACTGGTGCTGGACACAAATCCGCTCTCAAAACTCCCCGGGAACCCCTCCATACAGGCGCGGGTGGAGAGGAAAATACAGGAAAACCTGCCCTTTGCCGTGCTTTATCTGGACCTGAATAACTTTAAAGCGTACAACGACACTTACGGTTTTGAGTCCGGAGACCGCGTTATAAAGACCACGGCCAACCTTTTAGTTAAACTCACTATCCGCAACGAGAGCTCCGAAGAGTTTATCGGCCACATAGGCGGAGACGATTTTATAATTGTCACAAGTTTTGAAAAAGCGGAGGAACTGGCCAGGCACATTACCGCGGCTTTTGATGAAATAGCCCCTTCCTTTTATTCAAAGGAGGACCGCGAGCGCGGCGCCATAGTTTCTACCGACCGGCAGGGCAATATTAAAAAATTTCCCTTTCTCTCTATCGCTATAGGCATTGTGCACAACCGGCTGCAGCCGATCCTCTCTTTCGCCCAGGTCAGCAACATAGGCGCGGAATTAAAAAAGGCGGCCAAGACCTCCGCAAAAAGCCATTATGTAATTGACAGAAGGAAGGACTAGCCGGCGCATAAAAAAACGCCGTCCGCCTGAGGCGGACGGCGTTTTAATTTACATCCCCGCTTATTTCGCGTGTTTGCCGATAAACTTGGCTATCTCAAACATGCTGACCTGCTTTTTGCCGCCGAAAAACTTCCCAAGTTTCTCGTCAGCGTTGATCATCCTTCTGTTCTTCTTGTCCTGCAGGTCGTTCTTCTTTATGTAGGCCCAGAGTTTCTTCACGATTTCGGTGCGGGCTACCGGCTTGTCGCCGATGATGTCCGAGAGAACCGTGTCGGGTGTAATGGGGGCCATGAACTTAGAGTTCGTTTTAGCTGATGCCATGTGTGTACTTCCTCCTTGCGATTGCTGTCTTGCAAAGCATATTAACCTATTTTTCCCCTGTCTTGTCAATAGAAAAAATTAATTAATATTTCCTATATTTTAGGCCCGGCTTTTACAATGGCTTCATTGGTAACGCCGAATTTGGCGAAATTTTTTGCGAACAGGCCCGCCAGTTCCAGACATTTCGCCTTGTAGGCGGCCTTATCGGGCCAGATATTTTCCGGGTTGAGTATATCGGAGGGCACTCCGGGACATTCAAGCGGCAGTTCAAAGCCGAAAACAGGATCTTTGCGGAATTTCGCGCCGACAAGAGCCCCCTCCAACGCCGCGTTCAGCAGCGCCCTGGTGTTTTTAATGCTTATGCGCCTGCCCACACCGTACGGCCCCCCCGCCAGGCCCGTGTTTATAAGCCAGCAGGAAGCTGATTTCGCGCGCATTTTTTTTTCAAGCAGCTCCGCGTAGACGGAAGGATGGTGGCTCATGAAAGGCGCGCCGAAGCAGGCGCTGAATGTGGCTTTCGGCTCTTTAATACCCATCTCGGTATTGGCCACCTTTGCCGTGTAGCCGGAAATAAAGTGATACATAGCCTGCTCATAAGAAAGCCTGGCGATCGGCGGCAAAACGCCGAAAGCGTCGTAGGTAAGCATAACTATGTTATTCGGCTGGGCGAATACCGCGCCCTTTATGGCGTTATTTATGAATTCAAGCGGATAAGCGGCGCGGGTGTTTTCGGTAAGCGAGCCGTCATTAAGGTCAAGCTCCCTGGTAGCGGGGTTATAAACCACATTCTCAAGCACAGTGCCGAAACGCCGGGTGGTAGCGTAGATCTGGGGTTCGGCCTCGGCGGAAAGGTTTATAACCTTGGCGTAGCAGCCGCCCTCAAAGTTAAAAATTCCGTCATCCGACCAGGCATGTTCGTCATCGCCTATCAGCCGGCGCGCCGGGTCGGAGGAAAGCGTGGTTTTGCCGGTACCGGAAAGCCCGAAAAATATAGCCGTGTCGCCTTTGGGCCCCAGATTGGCGGAGCAGTGCATGGGCATAACGCCCTTCAAAGGAAGCAGGTAATTCATTATGGTAAACACGGCCTTCTTTATCTCTCCGGCGTATCCTGTTCCGCCTATAAGCACAAGCTTGCGCCTGAAGTTGACTAAAATGAAAGTGCCGGTGCGGGTGCCGTCCGATTTAGGCTCGGCCTTGAAACCCGGCGCGGCAATAATGGTAAATTCAGGTTTCACTGTTTCGCCGGCGGCGGGCTCTATCAGCAGGCTTTTAACAAACAGGCTGTGCCAGGCGTACTCGGTTATTATCCGCACGCCAAGGCGGTTTTTGGGGTCGGAACCCGCGAAACAATCGCGGACATAGATATCCTTATCCGAAAGATAGCCCGCCATTTTTGCGGCCAGCGCGTCAAATTTGTCCTCTTCAAAGGGGACATTGTAATCCCCCCACCAGATATTTTTCCGGCTGGTTTCCTCTTTTACAACAAATTTGTCCTGCGCGGCCCGAGCCGTGTGAAGGCCGGTTTTTACCGCCAATACGCCGCCGGCGGCTATCTGCCCCTCTTTCTTAGCGACAGCGTGCTCGTAAAGCTCGGGCGCCGACAGATTGCTAAATGTTGTTTTTGAAGTTTTCAAGTCTGCCATCGCGGTTGATGCTTTTATTTCCATAAAGTTCTCATCAAGAAGTTAGAATACAGTATACAGAATACCGCCTTCCGACTACTGACTACTGACTACTGAATTCTGTCTTCTCTTTTACTTATTCCAACGCCTTTCTGATGCGCTCCACGCCTTCAATAATATCCGTCAGGGACCCGCAATAACTTAAACGCAAGTGCCCCTCAAGCCCGAACTCTTTGCCCGGCACGGCAACCACCAGGGCTTTCTCAAGCAGCATGGCCGCAAGCCGGGCCGAATCGGAATCGTAAGCGCTGAAATCGGGAAAACAGTAGAAGGTGCCCTGCGGCTTGCGCAGTTTAACCTTTTTTAATTTGGCCAGTTCGGTCAGCATGGTATCGCGCTTTTTTTCAAGGCCGGAGCGCAGAGTTTCCACAAAATCGTCGGTTCCGCGAAGCGCGCCAAGGGCGGCCTTCTGGCTTAAGGCGGAAGGGCAGGAGGTAACCTGCGCCTGCACCTTAGCCATGGCTTTGGAAACAGCCTCAGACCCCACGCTCCAGCCTATACGAAAGCCCGTCATGGAATAGGTTTTGGAAACACCGTTTATGGAAACAATAACTGAGTCTTCAAGGCCGCGCGTTGAAAAAGAGAACGCGGACGGCGCCTTGGCACCGTCAAACACCAGACGGTTGTAAATGTCATCCATAAGAAGGTAGATGTTGCGGTATTCGCAGATTTCCACCATCTCCCGTATAAACTCCGCGCTGTAAAGCTGGCCGGAGGGATTATTGGGGCTGTTTAAAAGCACCGCTCTGGTATTTGAGGTTATGCGGGCTTCCATGTCTTCCGCCGTTGGAACAAGTTCGCCGGGCCGCGGCGGCACCGCCACTGGCATGCCGTAAACCATTTTTACCATTTCAGGATAGCTTACCCAGTAGGGCGCCGGAAAAACCACATGGTCGCCGGGATTAATGACCGCCATTAAAAAATTGTAAATAGCCTGCTTGGCGCCGGAAGAAACCACAATATTCTTCGGTTCTGGTTCCAAACCGTAATGTTTTTTGGTGTAAAGGCAGAGTTCCTTTTTAAGTTCAGCCGTGCCGGTGGTAGGAGTGTAGCGCACAAAACCGGCGGAAAGGTTTTTTTCAGCCTCTTCACGGGCGCCCGAAGGGATCATCTCTTCCGGCTCCCCCCCGCCAAGGTGGATAACCGGTTTTCCCGCGGCTTTTAAGTTCCCGGCCAGTTCATTAAGCTTTAAGGTGGCCGATTGGCCGATAGACATGGCAAGTTGGCTCAAATGCATAGGGGTAAGTGGTTAGTGGACAGTGATCAGTGGTTAGTGAACAGCAGTGAAAACTTCCGGCCATTGCCCACTGGCCACTGCTCACTGACCACTTAGTAAATCTTTAAGGCGCGGGCGGGAATCGAACCCGCGAATAGCAGTTTTGCAGACTGCCGCCTTACCACTTGGCCACCGCGCCGTTATTGATACATATTACAAAACTTGGCATAAAGAAAAAAACGACTTCGGATGCGTCATCATGTTGAATACAAGTGTTTTATGGTTTCAATCAGCGCGCGGGGAATTAAGTATTATGTCACCGGATTACTAAAGCCAGGCCGAACTTTTTATGTCCCCTTGCATACTTATTACCACATGCTTCACGGGGACTTTTCTTTTGGCGCTGCCAAGCGCCTCACGCACCATGGCCACCAGCCCCAGACAGCAGGGCACTTCCATGGTTACCACGGTCAACGTGTTAATTTGGGCGTCGTCAATAAGGCTTTTTATTTTTTCAATATATATTTCCCGGCCGGCGTCCAGCTTTGGGCAGGCTATGGCAAGGGCTTTGCCTTTGAGAAAATTATTATGGAAGTCACCATAAGCGTAAGCCGCGCAGTCTGCGGCCAGCACCACATCGGCTTTATTGAAATAAGGCGCCAGCGGTGAAACCAGGTGCAGCTGCACCGGCCACTGGCGCAGCTGTGATGCAACCGCGGCGGTTTCCACCAAACCGCTTTCTGCGCCGCTAGCCTTGGGGCCGAATGTCATTTCCCGCGCCCCCGGACACCCGCATGGAGTTCGCTCTGCCGCTTCCGGCTTATGACTTGCGCCCTGTGCCTTGCGGCTTTCCTCTTCCAAAGGGTTTGGAATGCACTTTTTTTTCAAAAAATCCAGCGCCTGCTTCAAAAAATCAGACTGACCATGGTCGTTAAGATGTTTTAAATGCGCTTTTACAGTGTTCCCGCCCATTTTCACCATATTCTCCATCACTTTTTTTTCATCGTAGGGGACAGCCGCGCGCTCCTCTATGGTAATAGCTCCCTTCGGACATTCTCCAAGACAGGCCCCGAGTCCGTCACACAAAAGGTCGCTGATCAGCCGGGCTTTACCGTCTATAATCTGCAGCGCCCCTTCCGGGCAGTTAGGAATGCAAAGGCCGCAGCCGTCGCATTTGTCTTCGTCTATTTTTATTATTTTTCGTTTAGTTTTCATAAGCCCTTTAACTTACCGGCAAATTTCTTTCCACCCCTCACTTTTTCCGAAGAGACCAAAGTGCGGGGCCAGCCCAGCTTCACAAATTCCTGATTTTCGATCATCATTTTGTTGACCTCAACAAAATGATGATTTAGCCTGGAATAAAAACAGGAACACGGCTATTTATTTTGCTTTTGGCCGGCCCCCGGGCAATCCATGAAGTTTTTGCCCTGTTTTAGACACTTTGTCTGAAAACACATTTTCCATCCTCTATAGCCTACCACAATATTCACTTAAAAGTGAACATTAACAGAGAGGAGACCTGGTTTATGGGAACTTTCCTGATCTATGCCCGGTAACACAACCTATCGTGCAACCCATGAAATGAAAGGCCTGGTCCCGCGCCGTATAGCCTTCACCTTTACACCGGGCGGAACCCGATTTGCTTTTTAATACCAGATTGTTTGTCGTTTTCCGGCTGGTGCAGCCCGTTCATAAGCTGGCGTATTACATTAACGATAGCTTTTATTTCCGTGTCATGTCCGGCCAGTCTGCGTTCCAGTTTCATAAGCTTAACGGCAAGTTCTTTGTGGGCAGAGACCATTTCCCTCAATCGCACAAAGGCACGCACTACGGAGATACTGGCCTGTATTGCAGCTTCTGAGTTTACGGCGTTTGCCGCCTGTATGGCGCCGTATTCCGTAAAGGCGTATGGCAAATAGCGCCGGCCGCCCCGTCCTTTTGAGGTCGCAAAATGCGACCTCAAAGATTTGGCCTCAGCCAGCGTCAATTGAAATCTGAAATCCGCAGGGAATCGTTTGATATTGCGTTGTATCTGCTCATTCAACCGTTTCGTGGTTGTGCCGTATATCTCCGCCAATGAGAAGTCGAGTATTACTCTATGTCCCCGTACAAGAAATATTTTTGACTCAATCAATTCACGCGGAACAATTTCTTTTGACATAATCCCCCCTTGTATTACAAATAGCATAGCAGACCGACACGACACCCTCTTGTCGCGTTGATTGAGAGAATTTTCGGGGGTTTTAAAACAACCCAAGGAGAGGAACTAAGTATTATGTCACCGGATTCCGTATACTACCAATCCGTCGGCTGATAATCCTTCAAAAATTTACCCCAGACATGTACGCCGGTATTGAAGCCGGAGATAATGGGGTCCACAATGCGCGCCGCCCCGTCCACAATGTCCAGCGGCGGATGAAAGCGGTGCTCCTTTATTTTGCGCGCGGCTATCTGCGCCGGGTCCTCGTCCGTTACCCAGCCCGTATCCACGGAGTTCATGTGAATGCCGCCTGCCTGATAGTCCGCCGCTGAAGTGCGCGTCATCATATTAAGCGCGGCCTTGGCCATGTTCGTGTGCGGATGCCGCGTGGTTTTGAACTTCCTGTAAAATTGCCCCTCCACCGCCGATACGTTTACTATGTGCTTGTCGCGTTCCGGCGCGCGGAGCATAAGGGGTTTAAGCCGCGCGTTCAGGATGAACGGCGCTACGGCATTAACCAGCTGCACTTCAAGCAATTCCACCGCCGGCACTTCCGCCATAAGCAGCCGCCACGAATTGCGCTCGCGCAGGTCCACCTGCTGCAGATCCTGGTCAAGCCTGCCTTCGGGAAACAAATCCTTCTGCGCCGCAAGTTCGTCCGGCAGCAGCGGAACCTGCGACAGCGCCGCCGCGTGCGTCAGCCCGGCCATCTGCGAAATGCCCGGCAGCGGCGCGGCGGAAAGCCTTTGCCCGCGGGCCGCCGCTCCTTCAGGTAAAATGTGGTAGCCGCGCAAGCCCTCGTAAGCTCCCAGCAATTTGCGTGCGCTCTCCGGCATATCGCGCAGCGGCCCCTGCTCGCCTTCCATCATGTGCCCGTAATATTCCGGCGGGCGCCGCACGGTCTGACACGCGTTGTTTATTATAAAATCCAGCCGCGTGCGCGTTGCAAGCAGGTGCCCGCAGAACGCTTCCACGCTCGGCGTATGGCGCAGGTCCAGCCCGAAAATTTCCAGCCTGTTCCCCCATTCCTTAAAATCAGGTTCGGCCGCGTAACGCCGGGCCGAGTCGCGCGGAAACCGCGTGCTGACAATAAGCTGCGCTCCCGCGCGCAGCAGCTTGATGCCCGCCTGATAACCTATCTTTACGCGCCCGCCGGTGAGCAGCGCCACGCGCCCGCGCAAATCCGCCGTCTCCGTGCGTTTGCGGAAATTCAGCTCCGCGCACGGCAGGCAAAGCTGGTCGTAGAAATGATGCAGTTGCGTGTAATTCTGTTTGCAGATGTAGCAGTTCTGCTCCTCGTGCGCCGAACCAGGTTCCGGCTTGTCCGCTAATTCCAGCTGCTTGAAGCCGGAAGGCGGCTGCGCGTTGGGCGTGGTAAAAACGGACTGCCGGCGCAATTTGCGGATGCCGGTCCGGTTCAGCACGCTCTCGGCGCGTTCGGATTTGTCGGCCTTACGCTGGCGCACATACGCCTTAACCAACTGCCGCCGGGCACGGGCGTCGGGGCGGGAAATCTGGCCGGCGGCCGACAGCAACCGGGTGCATTCATCCTTGGAAACGCCGATGAGCAACCCGCGGTTGCCGGCGATAGCTTCCAGTAATTCAGCGGCGGCCTGCACCCGCTCCGCCAAAGTGGACTGTTTCAATTTATCGGTAGTCATCTAAATAATTTGCGAAAAGCGCGCTTCACTGTCATCTATTATAACTATAAACCACCCCTATCAGGCCATGGCCCCCAGGGCCGTGCCATGCGAATTTACACAATTGCGGGGTTTTAAAACAGCCCAAAGCGGGGAATTAAGTATTATGTCACCGAATTCCCCGTTTCCTTTTGTGTCGATATATTATTTGGGCGGCCAACTCCGGGCTGCAGAGTATGCCGGTAAATGCGGACTCTCTTCGCGGACCGTTGGGAAACATTTTTGTCCTGACAGATGCCAGCCTTCCGCTGTCATTTCCGCCAGTCACTTCCGCCTTATAGTTACGGGTTGAGTACCTGGAAATACTTATTTCACACATAGCGCCTCCTTTTGATAGCAAAATAGTATAGCAGGCCACCACGACAACGTATTGTCGCGTTGTTTTTGTGAATGATCCCAATGGTCCCTGTGGTTTCAATCCGCTTTGACGGGGAAAGCATAAAGGAATTAGTTCCGGCCTTATACATAAAGGAGTCGAATTCGACCCCTTTAAAACTCGGGGATGATAATATTTTAGCTCCAGCCAATTTCTCGCACCAACGGTGCGAGTTTTTCATTCTGCGAGTAAATCTCATAAAAAATCCGCATCCGCCACAGGGGAAAAGGCTCCTGCTGCCTTTTGCAAACTTGAGGTAACAAATTGTGACCTCAAGTTACGCGCAGGGTGCCGATATAAAATCAGGGTTGAAGATCCGTGGGCTGGCGTGCAATAGCCGTCCCGTCCCGGCGGCGGGTTCTGCCACCGCCGGACCCGTGTTTAATTAAGACTGGTCACTCTTCGTCCGGCTCCACCCAGTCTATGACCGTGCCGCCGCTGTTCGGATAATACGGGCTTACAAGCCAGTCCATATCGTCGCCTCGCAGAACACGGAAATCCCCCGCCTTGAACTGCTTATCCTCGTGGATATCCAGCAGCACGGCGTCAAGGGAAGGGACCGGCACAAAAGGATAAAGTTTTTTCAGCACTTCCTCCTTTTTATCCGCCGGTATAATATACTCGTCCACATAGCCGCCTTCCACCTTAAGAAGCCGGGTGGGAAACGGCAGCGGCAGGTCCCCAGGCTTATCCATAGTTTTCATTTTTCCTCCTTATTTTCCATCTGCTCACCAACAAACAGCCGCTCACGGGCATGCGCTATGGCCCGGCGCAGGCGGGTCTCAAGCGCGGCACGCGGCGGAAGCTCCGTTAAATACTCCGCGACCCTGATTCCGCTCTTGTCCAGCTCCAACAGTTCCACCTGCTCTTCGGATTTGCCGGCACATAATATAAGCCCGATAGGAGCCTCCTCGTGCGGCTGGCGCTCGTGCTTATTCAGCCAGCGCAGGTAAAGCTCCATCTGCCCCTTAAATTCCGGCTTAAACTTCTCAAGCTTTAGTTCTATGGCCACCAGCCGCCGCAGTTTCCGGTGGAAGAACAGCAAATCCAGGTAAAAATCGTCCGGGCCGACCTGCATCCTTTTCTGCCGCGCGACAAAAGTAAAGCCGGCGCCAAGTTCAAGGATAAAAGCCTCCATCTCCCTTAATATGGCGGATTCAAGGTCTTTTTCCTGATAAGCGCCCTTCAAACCCAAAAAATCAAGAAAATATGGGTCACGGAAAACCAGGTCAGGGCTGAGCGTATCTTCTTCTTTCAATTTCCGCAACTCAAGTTCGGCTAGTTTGGCCGGCTTCCTGGACAAAGCCGTACGCTCAAAAAGCATACCGCCGATCTTTCGCTCCATGGTGCGGGTATTCCAATTTTCTATGCGGCACATCTCAGCGTAAAAAGCCCGCTTTAAAGGGTCTTTAATATAAATCAGGATTTTAAAATGGGTCCAGCTCAATTGTCTCCGCAGCGCGGAGACAATCTTTTCATCACGGAACACTTCAAAAAACCGTATCATGTGCCGCAGATTCTTTTCAGACACACCTTCGCCGTACTCCGGCGTGAGAGTTGCAGACAATGTCCTGACGATAGCTTCGCCATACCCCGCCCTGCGGCTACCTAAAATCTCCAGGCTGATCCTGCGTCCTATTGCCCAATACATTGCCGCTATGCCGGAAGTAACCGCACTCGCAACCCCGACACGCGCCTGTGTAATAAGCAAGCGAACATCGGCCAGCAGCCGTGGCGGACACTCCCCGGCATGCTCAATTTCTTTTTTTGACATAACCCCTCCTTACCGCGTACATAGCATAGCAGGCTAACGCGACAACGTATTGTCGCGGTGTTTTTAAAATATTTTTCACAGCTGTCCGGGGAAAGTTTTAAACTGGGGTGGGGTGTAAACCGAGTCGGACCTTAGAATAGGCCAAATCTCCTAAGATGGAGGTTAAGGTGACACACAACTTAATTCCCGTTCAATTAAGTTGTGTGTCACCGTAATTATGCGCTTTATTTTTGCAGTTCTGACCAGCTTGCGATCAGGGTTTCTACTTTGCGCAGGGCGGCGTCCAGTTTTTTGTGACGCCTGGCCAGTTCTTCAGCGTCGGTGGCTATGGAGGCGTCTTCAAGGGCCAAGCGGGCTTTTTGCGCCTGGTTCTCTGCGGTTTGAATCTCTGCTTCCAGTTTCCGGAAAGCATTTTTGTGCTCCCTTGTTTCTTTGGCGGAAGGGCCGGAGCGGGCGTCACTGTAGGCGGGTGCGGTCGCTGGCGGCGCGCTTTGCGCCTGCTCCGCCATCCAGTTCTCCCACTGCGGGAGATCGGCGAAAAAACGGGCATTGCCCCGCCCGTCCAGCGCCAGCAGCCGAAGGCTTACCCGTTCAAGCAGGTAGCGGTCGTGTGTGACCAGCACTAACGCACCCGGAAATTCCTGCATGCTGGACTCAAGCACCTCAAGGGACTGCAGGTCCAGGTCGTTGGTGGGTTCGTCCAAAAACAGCACGTCGGCGGGCTGAAGCATGAAGCCGGCTATAAGCACACGAGCCTGTTCTCCGCCAGAGAGCTGCCTGAGCGGCATGTCCAGCTGTTCCTGGCGGAATAAAAACCGCGAGGCCCAGCCGCGCACGTGTATGGCGCTGCCTTTGTAGTGCACATGCTCGCCGTTTCCGCAGAGCGCCCGTTTAAGAGTGTGGTCCAGGTTCAGCTGGGCGCGGTGCTGGTCGAAGGTTACAACCCGCAGGCCTTCAGCCTGCTTGCTGGTTCCAGAGTCGGGCGCCAACTGCCCCGCCAGCATTTTAATCAGGGTGCTCTTGCCAGAACCGTTGCCGCCCACAAGGCCCAGCTTATCTCCGGGGCGAAGCGTGAGGTCCAGCGGGCCGAACAGTTTACGCCCGCCCATGCTTTTTACCGCCTTTACCGCGTATATCAGACGGTTGCCCTGGCGGTCTCCGGCGGTAAAGTCTATATCCGCAGCACGGCCCTGGGCGTTGTGATATTCCAGGTCGGAAAGTTCGTTTATAAGTTCGCCGGCCCGGTCTATGCGGGCCTTTTGCTTGGTGGCGCGGGCCCTTGGGCCTTTGCGCAGCCAGGCTATTTCCCCCCGCACAATATTGCGCACAGAATCTTCTCGCGCGGCCTGCGCGTCAAAGAAGGCTTCACGGTTTTCAAGAAATTGACTGTAGTTGCCCGCGCTGCTGAAGTGTCCTTCCGGGTAGCGCTTGTTCAGCTCTATCACGCGGTTGGTCACGCGCTCAAGGAAGCGGCGGTCATGCGTGACCACGAGGAATGAAAACTTTAAATCAGAGATGAACCTCTCAAGCCAGAGAACACCCTCTATATCCAGGTGATTGGTAGGCTCGTCCAGCAAAAGCAGGTCCGGCTCGCGCGCCGCCTGGGCCAGTATAGCCAGGCGCTTGCGCCAGCCGCCGGAGAGCTCTGACACCTGCCGGGCCGGATCGGTTAAACCCGCCGCGGCAAGGCCTGAGTCCGCGCGGATGTCTATTTCATAATCCTGCAGGCCGAGGCCCTGCAGGGCCCGCACCACTTCCTCGCGCACGCTCCAGCCGGCGGGAGCCGGCTCAAAGAGGTCCTGTTGGGGCAGATAACCCAGGCGCAGGCCGCGCCGCGCGGTAACCGCACCGGAGTCCGGGGCCTCGCGGCCGGCCAGTATTTTAAGCAGGGTGGATTTGCCCGCGCCGTTTGGCCCGATCAGGCCGGTGCGTTCGCCTTCGGAGAGGCCGAAGGAAAGATTTTCAAACAGCGGCCGTGCGCCGAAGGTTTTGGAAAGATTCTGACAACTAAGCAGTATGGCCATAGTAGGGACCGCGCGGTTCTGGAATTCTGCGGGCTTACGGCCTTCCTGCTGAAAACCGGTCCGCCCTCAAGTTTAGCACTTTTCACAAACCGGCTTCGGGAGAACCTTTTTATTGGATGGGGATTGCGGAGCGGATAGCCCAGCGGAGTTTCGCGCAGGAAGAACGCGAATTATTTCTTTGCTCTTCCGGCGAGGGGCGCAGGCAGGTTGGCGCTATGCCGGAATAAATACCCGATTTTTCGCCATTCGCGAAGGCTTTTTTTACCCTGCGGTCCTCGCCCGAATGGAAAGATAAAACAGCCGCCCGTCCGCCCGGTTTCAGGCACCAGGGAAGCGCGTCCAGAAACCGGTCCAATACGCTTAACTCTTCGTTCACGCCAATGCGCAGCGCCATAAAAACACGCTGCAGAGATCTCTTTATCGCGTTATCAGTTTCTTTTAAAGGGAGTTTTTCAAGCGCGGCGCGCACGGTGTCCGCCAGCTGCACCGTGGTGTTTATGGGCGTCAGGCTGCCTTTGATCGCACGCGCTATAACTTCGGCGTGGGGCTCGTCGGAGTTCCCGGACAGCAGCTTTGTAAGCGCGTTGAAACTTATAGATTTCAGCAGTTCCGAAGCCGGAACTCCGCGCGCCGGGTTAAAACGCAGGTCAAGCGGCCCTTCGAACTTATAGGTAAATCCGCGCCGCGGATCGTCCAACTGCATGGAAGAAACGCCGAGGTCGGCAAGTATGAGATCAAATCCGCCGCCAGCCTCGGGCAGCAGGCCTATGATACCGGCAAAATTCATTTTGCGGGCAATAAGCGCTTTTTCTGAAAAACCAAGGCCGCGCAGCCGGGCTTCAGTACGGGGCAGTTCCAACGGGTCCACGTCAAGGCCGAAAAGCCTGCCGCCGGGCTGGAGACGCGGCAGTATTTCCTGCGCGTGGCCGCCAAAACCAAGCGTGGCGTCCAGGCCGGTTTCGCCGGGCTTTGGCTTCAGTATAGAAAGGATCTCTTTGACGCAAATAGGCAGGTGCATTCCGGCAGGGGTGCGGCCGCGTGCGATTACATGCGCCACATCCCGCGCGTATCTGGCGGGATCGTGTTCTTTGTATTTGTCTTCAAACCGGCGCGGATTCCTGCCCCTGTAACGGACACGGCGTTTATGGGGTACCTGCGGTTCCGGTGATTGCGGCGGTTCCTGGGTCATGGCGGTAAACTAGCGGCGCATGGTTTGTTTATAAAGATTTCCCGGCCGCGCGCGCCGGGATCATATCCCCATACGTGCCAGCATCATGCAGATTTCATTGGTTATTTCCACCATCTTCGGGTGGGAAACTTCAAATCCTTTTACGGAAGCCGCTATTCCGGAGATGGAAAGATCTTTAAGTTCTGCGCTCATCTTGGCCCTGGTGACTTCGTGGGCGGCAATTTCGGTAAAATGGGCCACGCTGCGCGCGTCGTCCATCCTGGACTCGGGCAGCACCGCGAGTTCTGCCTTCAGCTGATTAAGAAGGGAAACCAGCCTGGCTTTCTCCTTACCGTCAGCCTCCTGGATCCTGGCTATAGCTGATTCTATCTTTGACAATGTTTCTTTTATCATAAGCCTCCAAATCCGCAATTCAGACTATTCTATATCTTTTAACGTTGTAAATCTTCTTTTGCATCCTCCGGGGGAGAGCCTGAACCGCCCCATAAACTTCGCTTCTTTTTGGGAAAATGCGGGAGGAGAGCGGTGTTCAGCGCTTGGTTAAATATATTTTGAAAATGCGGTATAATCAAAGAGATGAAAAAAATAATCGTTTTGTTTTTATTTACTGTTCCGGCTTTCGTGAACGCGCAGAAGATAAAAGCGGCGGAAACAGCAGATAAAACCGTTATTTACAGAACAATCGCCGCCGGACTGCTGCGAAACTGCGCGGGCGCGGGTAAAAAAATAGCCTTGTACGGCTTTTCCTATTCCGACGGGCGGGATTCCAGGGACGGGGGAGTGGTAGCCGGAAAAATAACCGCAGAACTGGTAAAATTAAAAAAAACCAGGGTGATAGAACGGGAAGAAATAGAAAAAGCGCTTGAAGAATTAAAACTTCCGCGCTCCGGCGCCCTAGATCCCGATTACGCCGGAACGATAGGCAAAATGCTTGGCGCCGGCTGTGTGGTGACGGGAACTTTAACTGAACTGTCTGATAAACAGTCGGAACTGAACACCCGCCTGGTCAGTGTGGAATCCGGTGAAACAATAAGAGCCGCCAACAACCCGATAACAAAAGACTGGCTGGATCAATACAGGGAACTCCTCAAAGAACAAAATAAAGCGGTTGAGAAAAACTCAAATGACGCAAAGGCATTTTACGAAAGGGGAGTAATATATGCCGATTTGGGCGAATATGACAGCGCTGAAGACAGCTTTGACACAGCGATCAGTATTGATCCGGCCTATTTGGCGGCTTATTTAGGAAGGGGAAATGCCTGCGATAAAATGGGAGCATATGATAAGGCAATTGAAGATTATTCCAAAGCGATAGCCCTCAACCCAAAGTCAGCTCAGGCATATTCCGGCCGCGGGAAGGCCCGCTATGCCGGGGGCGGGCATGGCAAGGCGATTGAAGATTATTCCAAAGCGATAACCCTCGCCCCGCGTTGGGGCCAGGCATATTGCGACCGCGGAAACGCCTACTATGCCGGGGGCGGGTATGACAAGGCGGTTGAAGATTATTCCAGGGCGATAGTAATAGACCCAAAGCTTGCCAACGCGTATTTATTGCGCGCATCTGTTTATTCCGGGAGAAATGAGCATGAGAAGGCGGTTGAAGATTATTCCAGGGTGATAGCAATTGACCCCCAATTTGCCGGCGCATATTTATTACGCGGGGATGCCTATTGCAAAAAAGGCTGGTATGACAACGCAGTTGAAGATTATTCCAGGGTAATAGCAATTGACCCCCAATTTGCCGGCACGTATTTGTTGCGCGGAAATATCTATTACCAGGCAGGCGAATACAACAAAGCAATTAAGGATTTTTCCAAAGTGATAGAGCTCTCTCCGGAATTTATCGGTTCATATTTATTGCGCGGGGATGTTTATTCTAAGAAAGGCGAGCACGGCAAGGCGGCGGCTGACAGGGAAAAATTCAAAAGCCTGTCTCAAAAATAAAGGCTTTCCCGCGTTGACAGCCCGCTGAAAAGCAGCCGTTACAGAAACGGCTGTTTTTATTTTACCGCGGGTTAAAAAATCATTATCTGGTATCCGCTTTCCACAAAACGCCCTATGCCGGCGTGGCCGTCCAGATCTGAAATAAGCCTGAGACCTTCTTTCCCGGCAATTTTTGCCACATCTCTGTCTTTTTCATTCGTTGAGCAGCCGCCCGAAGCGGTTTTGCAGGCGCCTTCCAGCAGGCCGCTGTCTTTAGCTCTTTTAAAGAGCTGGCTGAAGTTCCCTCCTTCCGCAAGCCGGTTAAGGCATGCGGTCGCGGGCCCTTCCAGGATCAAGCGGACCTTATGCCCAAGCGCATGGCATTCCAGGGCGTACATGAACGCATGATTCTGCCTGCAGGCGTCGTCCGTAAATACCAGGAATAAAAGTTTCTGTTTCATCGTTTCTCCCCAGGCTCCTGTTTTAAAACCTGTTCAATTATTTGGCCGCGCGCGGCGCTGAACTTCCGCGTTTTTTCGCCTGCCCCGATACGGCCGCTACCGCTATAATACAATCCTCTGAATGTGCCGTCAAAGGGCTGCCGGTCTGTTATACGGCAAACCGGACCGCCCGCCTCATTTGCTAAAATAACGTAATACGCCATACGGAGGTTTTTTATGAAAAAATTTATTCTGGCTGCGCTGCTGATCGGGCTTGGCGCGGCGGCGCGCGGCGAAATTATACTCCTTAAAGACGGCACAAAAATAGACGGTGAAATTACCGGGGAAATGGACGGCGCGGCGCTGGTAAAAACAAAATACGGCTCGCTTACCATAAACAAGAACGATATATTTCAGCCCGGCATCCCGGAAATAATTGATTCCACGTCCGCCGGCACAAAGCCGGGGCCCGCGTTAACTTTTAAAACCATAACGCCCGACACTTCCACCACGCAGGGGATCTATTACGCGGACTCGGTTATTATAGCCACTGAAACTTTCTCGGCCTCCGGCGCCCTGCTTGGCCTTGAAGGAACTATTAAGGACGGAACCTACACGGAATATTACGGCAGCGATACTTTAAAAACCGTAAAAACCATGTTAAACGGAAAATCCAACGGAACGTTTAAAGCCTTTTTTGAAAACGGAACGGTTCAAACCGAGGCGCAATACGGCAACGGAGTTCTTGACGGCCCGGTTACAATACGCGGCGCGACAGGAATATTGCAATTTGAACAGAGTTTCAAGAACGGCGTGCCGGACGGCTGGTTCCGGCAGTACGACGCCCTGGGCGCGGTAAAAACCGAAACGCTGTATGTTAACGGCCTTGTCGCTGAAAACCCGAAATGGAGTGATCAACAACCGGAAAAACAAAAGGAATCCGTCAAAGAACCCGAAAACGACTCAATGGTAACCGCAAAAACGCAGAGCCTGGCCCGCGGCGAGCGCGTTTCTTTTTATCTCAACAATAAGTATGTGGCCAAGGTGCACTTGGATAAGTATTTTAATATAGTGGGCAAAGGGGGCAAAGCGCCGGATGGGGCCGTTAAGGCATACTCCAAAGACGGAAAGCTGGAAAAAGAATTTGTTTTTGAAAAAAATGAAATCAAAATTCTGCGCGTCTACGAACCCGGCGGCGCGCTGAAAGCCGAATACAGCTATAAGGAAGACAAAGCTGTAAAGAAATAACACTACCGGCGGATCTTTCACGCTATTGCCCGGCGCCATATAAAAAGGCTGCCCCGAACATAAGGCAGCCTTTTATATTGTACTGGGCCCGGTAGGACTTGAACCTACGACCCAGCGATTATGAGTCGCTTGCTCTAACCAACTGAGCTACGGGCCCGAAATCCGGCAGACCAAACCCGACGCCCTATTTTATCACTTTTCCCTGTTCTTTTACCAAAATACCGCTAATCTGCAGGCAGTATAAGCAGTTTCCCCCCTTACCGCTGCCCTTTGCCCGCCTGGAAAAAATTGCAAAAGCATTCCCCTAACGCTATAATACAAAAGCGGGAGTGCTTTATATAATTTTGTAAAGGTCCCCGCACCGGACAGTTTTGCGCCGCTCAATTTATTTCGCATGATCATGGAGGTAATATGACATCTAAGCGCTGCATGGAGCAATTGAAGTATATCCGGAATTCCGCCGGACCGGCCTGCACCCGCGGCCTGGGCCCGGAGGTTATCCGGCATTTCCTGACCGGAGACAAGGATCTTGCCAGGGCGATAGAGACCGCCGCGGTGAACCGCCGCAAGCTCTCAACCGACCATGAGGGATTATTCAAAATGGAAGAAAAAGCCCTCTGCCGGCTGCTGCAGCGGCAGGTGCTGAATTTCTATCCCGCTTCCGGCATCAACCCCTATGTACCCCTGGCGGCTGCAGGCTCCTGGATCATCACCTCGCATGGCGCCGTGATCCACGATTCCGGCGGTTACGGTATGCTCGGCATGGGGCATGCTCCCCTGGGTGTTCTGGCGGCCATGAGCGAACCCTTCGTAATGGCTAACGTTATGACGCCATCCTTCAGTCATCATCGCCTGACGGAGCGGCTCAGCAGGGAGATAGGCCGCGGACGCGGCAACTGCCCCTTTGAGAAATTCGTTTTCCTGAACAGCGGTTCCGAGGCCGTTACCTTCACTTGCCGGGTCGCGGACATCAACGCCCGCACGATTACCGATCCGGGGGGCTGGCACGCGGGAAAGAAGGTAATGCGCCTGGCGGTAGTGGAAGGCTTCCACGGACGCACCGAGGGGCCCGCGCGCCTCTCCCATTCCTGCCGTCCGCTCTATGCCAGACATCTGGCCTCCTTCCGGGATCCCGACAACCTTCTGTTCGTGCCCATTAATGACCTTGCAACCCTGCGCAGGACGTTCGCGGAGGCCAAAAAAACAGGCGTCTTTTTCGAGGCGTTCTTTGTGGAACCGGTGATGGGAGAAGGCATTCCCGGGCTTGCCCTCACCCGCGAATACTATGACGAAGCACGGTCCCTGACCCGGAAGATGGGGAGCCTGCTGATAGTGGATTCCATCCAGGCCGCTCTGCGCGCGCAGGGTTGTCTCAGTATCGTGGACTATCCGGGCTTTGAGACCTGCGTTCCTCCGGACATGGAAACGTTCTCCAAGGCCCTGAACGCGGGGCAGTTCCCCCTTTCCGTGATCGCTTTGAACGGCAAGGTGGCTGCACGTTATGTCACCGGTCTCTATGGAAACACCATGACCGGCAATCCCCGGGCCATGGAAGTGGGCTGCGCCGTCCTTGATGCCATTACCGACGAAGTCCGCAATAATATACGCGAGCGGGGCCTGGAATTTATCTCCCGGCTCCGGGCGCTGACCGGGGAATTCCCGGGGGCTATAGAGCGGGTGGTGGGCACGGGCCTGATGGTGAGCGCGATGCTCAACCCCAAACGTTACCGCGTGCAGGGCGAGGGCGGATTTGAGGAATTCATGCGCGTCAACGGCATTGAGATGATCCACGGCGGAGAATGCGGGCTTCGCTTCACGCCTTCCTTCAGTATCACCAGCGCCGAGATCGGCCTCATCGTCTCCGTAGTCCGCAGAGGGTTGAAGGAACTGGCCTCCCCCTCAAAGAAGGCCCCCGCGGAGAAGGGAACGCGGTCCGCACGGGCGCGGGGCAGTAAACCCCGGCGGAGATAAGGGAGCGGATGTAAACCGGAGATGGAACCTTAAAGTTCCGCGCTTAAAAGCTGCCCGGATATTATTGCCCGCTTGATCGGCACTGACTGCGTGACTGTTTTTATTATTGCAGTCTCCTGTACCCCTGAATATTTATCGGCAGTTTCTCATATGGTGACGTGCCTACAACCGGCTTTTCTTTAAGTAAATACAGTATTTCTTTAGCCTCCTCCGGCGTTAAAGGGTTAGGGACCAACTTATCTTTTTTGGCACGACATTGCGCGAATCCGGCACTTTGGCAGGCGTAGCAGGATTCGTCAAGGTCCGTGGTATGAATAATTTTAAAACCGCAGCCGGACAGGAATGACAGCGCAATAAACAAAGGCATCAGGCAGCTACCGCCATATCTCCGCAATTTTAACGGTTGCACTATTCCCCGTGAAAGATCCCGGCAGTCTTCCTTTACAAATACAGGCGCCGGGGAAGACGGCGCGCTGAAAAGAACCGCCGAGATTTTTAATCTTATGTTTTTTATAACTCCGCCTCGCCTATATTATACGGGGCGCAGTTCTGGTCAGCCTCAAGAAGAACTCAAGTCTTGCTCAAGTGTATTTGGAAGAACGAAGCAGATGATTATCAGGTATCTGGCAGATGGCTGGCTTTTGGAAAAAGTGAGGTGCTGGTCCGGCTGAGAGCCATAGTCAGCCGGGTGACTAAAGGCTTGCGGCTATTCAGTGGTTATGCGTTTGGCAGGCGTCTATGCCGAACAGCGGTTTGCCGTCGGCAAAAGGCGAGATGGCTCGCAGGCGTTCTATTATCGCCGGCATTTCTTTCAGTACGAAATCCACTTCTTCTCCGGTATTGTAGACGCTGAGCGAGAATCTTATGGAGCCCTGTGCGAAAGTATGCGGCACGCTCATGGACCTTATTACATGCGACGGCTCAAGCGAGCCGGAGGTGCAGGCCGAGCCTGAAGAGGCGCAAATTCCCTTTTCGCTCAGCATGATCAGGATAGATTCTCCTTCCACATATTCAAAGCTGATATTTACCGTATTAGGCAGACGTTCAGCCCCGCTGCCGTTTATCCTGATATTCTTTATGGCGGCGGCTAAGCCGGTTTCAAGGCGGTCGCGCAAGCCCTTAACATAGGTGTTTTCTTTCTTAAGGTTCGCGGCGGCAAGCTCGGCCGCCTTACCGAGGCCCACTATGTAGGGGACATTCTCGGTGCCGGCCCGGCGCCCGCTCTCCTGATGGCCGCCCATCATGAAGGGCATAAAACGGGAGCCTTTTTTAAGATAGAACGCGCCTATGCCCTTTGGCGCGTGTAATTTGTGCCCGGAAATGGAAAGCATATCTATTTTAGCGTCTTTGAGGTTGATGGGCACTTTCCCGGCCGCCTGAACGGCGTCGGTATGAAATAAAACGCCTTTGGCCCGGGTTATGCGGGCCGCTTCCTCCACCGGAAATATTACGCCTGTTTCATTGTTTGCCCACATCATTGAAACCAAAGCGGTATCGGGGGTAAGCGCGGTTTTTAAATCGTTTAAATCCAGCCTGCCGTGTTCATCCACGGGAAGCTGTGTTACGCGCCAGCCCTGGCTCTCAAGGAATTTTGCCACATTCATCACCGCCGGGTGCTCAACTTTTGTGGTTATGATGTGTTTTTTATCGGGGAAAGCGCGGGCGGCCGACCAAAGCGCGGTGGAATCCGACTCTGTGCCGCAGCTGGTAAAAATTATTTCCTCAGGCGAAGCGCCAAGAAGGGCAGCCACACGCTCGCGGGCCAGGTCAAGGTGCCCCTGCACCCCGCCGCCGAAAAAGTGCATACTTGAGGGGTTGCCGTATAACTCGCCGAAGAAGGGCCTCATTTCTTCCGTCACTTCCGGCGCCACGCGGCTGGTAGCGTTGTTGTCAAAATAATAAATCTTATCCATAAAACATCCTCTCGCTTGCTGGTAGGCTAGTATGCTGGTATGCTTTCTGTGGAGTTCCTGAATTAGGCCTACAGGCATACACGCCTACTAGCCTACTCGCCGGCTATTGCGCTTCCACTTCCAGCGTCGGATCTATTTTTTCCCTGAATTCTTTTTCAACCACATTTTTCAGGGTGAGCGCGGAAGACGGGCAGCCCGCGCACATGCCCAGGAAACGCAACACAACCGTTTTGCCGCGCACATCCACCAGTTCTATCCAGCCTCCGTCGGCTTTCAGCCTGGGGTTTATGTCTTCGGACAATACTTTTTCAAGCATTTTTATCTTTTCCACCACGGTCATTTTTTCAAAGCTCTTATGCTCAACCTGTGCCCAGTAATCCTTTATTATCTTTTCTATCTCACCCACGCACTGACGGCAGCCGCCGCCGGCTTTGGTGAAATTGGCAACCTCTTCAACGGTATGCAGCTTGTTTTCTTTTATCGCCTTTAGAATTTTGGCCTCGGTAACGCTGAAACACTTGCACACAATGCGTTCACCCGCGCCGACAATCACTTTTTCCTGCTTGCCGCCTTTATAGCTTTTTATGGCGGCCTCAAGAGCCTCCATCCCCATTACGGAACAATGCATTTTTTGGCTTGGAAGCCCGCCAAGGAATTCGACTATATGCTGGTTGGTTATTTTTGAGGCGGCTTCAAGGGTTATGCCCTTTAGCATTTCGGTAAGGGCCGAGGAAGAGGCGATGGCGCTGGCGCAGCCGAATGTTTTAAACTTCGCGTCCAGTATCTTTTCAGTGCCTTTTTCCACTTTAAGGGTAAGCTTAAGGGCATCGCCGCAGATTATGCTGCCCACCTCGCCCACAGCGTCGGGTTTTTCCACCTCGCCCACATTGCGGGGGTTTTTAAAGTATTCATAAACTTTTTCAGTATAATTCCACATATTTTACCTCTGGCCTATGGTTGCGCCGTATCTGGCCTATGGGCGATGCCCATCAGACGGCCTAGCCTTCCAACCCTTGTAACTGATTTTATTAAATACCGGGACCCCGTTCAACAAATAGAATATGAATGTAGAACGCAGAAAATACCGGGATTTTATATTATCCCATGTTCTATCTTCTGCATTCTATATTCTATTCTCGTTCACTAGCCAAATTCTTTCTTTATCTCTTCACTTTCAAATTTTCTGGCAAGCCAGAAAAAAAGCGCCGTCCCAAAACCGCAAAAAATCTGAAGCACTAATCTGGCCGCTGTAACCGCCGCGTTAAACTCAGGCGCAAGCGATACCCCCTGATAAAACAAAGGTTTAGGCACGAACAGTTCAGGAAACAGGAAAATAAGAAATAAAGTCGCCGCGCCGATGTAAAGCAATGGAACAAAACCGCCGCGCCCCCATTTAGCGCGCCTCAAAACTCCAAACCCGATCGCCGTAACGGAAAGCCACATTATCAGGGAAAAAAAGAAAAATCCCCGGGTGTGCAGCGCTAGAAAAACGACGGCCGGGGGCGTTCCCGCCGGCACAACAGCATTCTCCATGGAAAGCTGGAAAACGGGCGAGGAAAACATTGACATAAATATCAAATTAGACATGGCGAAAAAAAAGCTCAGAAAACCGCCTATCACAAGAGTCAAAACGGCGATTAGAGTTACAAAACGGCTTCTTTTGTTCCCACCCGCGTTGGGACAGGCTGGCGTTATCCCACCACCTGTCCGCCTAAGGCGGACAGGTGGTGGGATTGTTTTTTCAGTTTCACCCGGATCTTCCATCAATTCCATTGCCTCCCCCGATAAAAATTTACTAGCCTATGGCTGTGCCGTAACAGGAGCTATGCTCATCAGACGGCCTAGCCTATGGCTGTGCCGTAACAGGGGCTATGCCTATCAGACGGCCTGGCCTATGCCCCGCACTTTTTCCTCAAACGGGCCAAAGTGCGGGGCTATGGCTGTGCCGTAACCAGTATTCAGGAGAAATTAATTTATGCCGGTAAAACTTATAAGACAATACACCGTTTTTATACCCAACATCCCAGGCGCGCTCAGCAAGTTTGTAGAGCTATTCGCCAAGGAAGGCGTAAATATTATAGGAATAGCCTCCGAAATACGCGATGATTCCGGAGTGGTACGCATAGCGATAGACGCGGACCGCAAGTTAAGCCATGTTCTTACCGGCGCCGGCTTTACCACCATAGAAACCTCACTGATTTCCCTGGAACTGCCTGATAAACCCGGCCAATTGCTGCGCCTTACAATGATCCTGGGCGCGAACAATATAAACATCACCACCGTTTATGGCACTTCGGTCGGCGGGGCGGCCGGACGCCTGCTTCTGAATGTTTCTGACGGGGAAAAAGCGCTGGATGTGCTTAAAGCTGAACTGGAGCTGAAATAGTGTAGAGTTAAAGAGTTTTAGAGTCAGGCGTTTGGGAGTTAAGAGTTTAAAATCTTATAACTCACAACTCCCTGACTCCCGACTCTAAACTTCTTCTTACTTTTTACCTTCCGCTGGCGCTTCCGGTGCGCCATCGTCTATCACCGGTTCAACGGAGGCTATTTTGTCGCCCTCTTCAAGCCGGACCAGGCGGACGCCCTGGGTGTTCCTGGAAATAGCGCGGATATCCTTGCAGGACATGCGGATAATCTTGCCTTTTTCCGTCATCAACATCAGGTGGTCATCGTCTTCCACAAGATAAATTCCAATGCCCGCGCCATTGCGGTCGTTGGCTTTAATGGTGATAACTCCGGAGCCGCCGCGGTGCTGGTTGCGATACTCGTCAAGCTTGGTGCGCTTGCCGTAGCCGTTCGCGCATACCGTTAGAAGGGTTTTTTTGGTTTTCGGTTCCGCCACTTCCATGCCTACCACAATATCTTCCTTGTCAAGGCGTATACCGCGGACCCCCATGGCGTTACGCCCCATGGAGCGCACATCCGATTCGTTGAAACGGATAGACATACCTTCCCTGGTGCCGATGATAATTTCATATTTACCGTCGGTGTGGCCGACGCTGGTAAGAATGTCTCCGTCTTCAAGGCCTATGGCGATAATGCCAGAGTTGCGGATATTAGCGAAGTCTTCAATAGGGGTTTTCTTTATGTTCCCCTGGCGGGTGCACATAACGATATAGCTTTCTTTTCCCCTGGCCTCTTCAAAAGATTCCACCGCAAGCACAGAGGTAACCTTTTCGTCTTTTATCTGCAGAAGATTTACTATGGCTTTGCCGCGCGAGGTACGGTTTCCCTCCGGTATTTCATAGCCTTTAAGGGCGTATACTTTGCCGCGCGTGGTGAACATCAGAATGGTGGCGTGGCTTGAGGTGACAAAGAGTTTTTCAATAAAATCCTCCTCCCTGACCTCGGAGCCTATAATGCCTTTACCGCCGCGGCCCTGCACCTTGTAGGTATCGGCGGGGATGCGCTTTATGTAGCCGCCGTGCGAGAGCGTTATAACCACCTTTTCTTCCGGGATGAGGTCCTCAATATCAAGTTCCGCGGCCTCGCCTGTTATATCTGTTTTTCGCTTGTCTCCGTATTTTTCTTTAAGCTCTTTAAGCTCGGCAATTATTATCTGCAGCACTTTCTGGGGGTCGGCAAGTATCGCGCGCAATTCCCCGATAAGTTTCATAAGGGCTTTATGCTCTTCCTCAATGGCGCCAACTTCAAGGCGGGTAAGCTGGTGCAGGCGCATGTCAAGAATGGCCTGCGCCTGGATGTCAGAGAGGGAGAACTGGCTCATCAATTTCTGCTTGGCGTCAAGCGCGTCTTTCGCCTTTTTGATTATGGCCACCACGGCGTCAATATTGCGCATGGCTATCAGATAGCCTTCAAGGATATGGGCGCGCCGAAGAGCTTTGTTCAAATCGAACTTGGTGCGGTTAACGACCATAAGCTGGCGGTGCCTGATATAATGCCGTATAACTTCTTTAAGCGGCAGCACACGGGGCCTGCCGTCTACGATGGCAAGCATGATGACCCCGAAAGAGGTATGCATCTGAGTATGCTTGTAAAGCTGGTTAAGCACCACCTGGGCGTTGCCGTCGCGCTTTATTTCTATATATATGCGCATGCCACGACGGTCCGACTCATCGCGTATATCCGAGATATCGGGTATCTTTTTTTCTTTTACCAGCTCGGCTATGGACTCAATGAGATTCGCCTTGTTCACCTGATAGGGGATTTCAGTTACTATGATGGCTTCCCTGTTGCCTTTCAATTCCTCTATTTCAGCCCGGGCCTGGGTTTGAATGGAGCCGCGGCCTGTTTCAAAATAATCCCTTATCCCCGCTCTGCCGCGTATAATACCGCCTGTCGGAAAATCGGGTCCCTTGATTATTTTCATCAGGTCTTTAGTCCCGATATCTGGGTTCTCTATCACGGCCATGGTGGCGTCGCAGACCTCGGAAAGGTTATGGGTGGGAATATTGGTGGCCATGCCTACCGCTATGCCGGAAGAGCCGTTTACAAGAAGGTTAGGGAGTTTGGCGGGTAAAACGCTGGGTTCGGTAAGCGAACCGTCGTAGTTGGGGGTAAATTTTACCGTTCCTTTTTCGATATCAGCCAGAAGCTCGCCGGCTATACCCGAAAGCCTGGCCTCTGTGTAACGCATGGCGGCCGCGGGGTCGCCGTCCACCGAACCGAAGTTCCCCTGCCCGTCCACCAATATATAACGAAGTGAAAAATCCTGCGCCATACGGACAAGTGTGTCGTAAATTGCGGAATCGCCGTGCGGGTGATATTTTCCCATCACATCGCCCACTATGCGGGCGGACTTTTTAAATGGCTTGTTGTGCTGGAGACCCATGTCTTCCATGGTGTAAAGCACGCGTCGATGCACCGGCTTTAACCCGTCGCGTACATCGGGGAGCGCACGGCCCACTATAACGCTCATGGAGTATTCAATATACGAGGACTTCATTTCCTCGCTTATATCGCGATCCACAATATTCACAAAAAGATTTTCAGGATTTTTCGGCGTAGTGTCTTTGGGTTCTGTCATTTAAATTACTCCTTAAAAATTATAGCCACAGAAAGCAACGGAAGGCGATAAAAGGCAACAGAAGGGAAGAAGCTTCTTACTTTTCTTTGCGTTCCGTATCTTTCACTGGCTTTCCTTTGCATTAGATGTCCAGATTCCTTGCCGCCAGGGCGTTTTGCTCTATAAATAAGCGCCTGGGCTCAACCTTGTCTCCCATGAGGGTGGTAAAAATCGCCTCGGCTTCGGCCGGATCTTCAAGCGAAACTTTTAAAAGCTTACGCTTGAAGGGGTCCATGGTTGTTTCCCACAGCTGTCCCGGGTTCATTTCGCCCAAACCTTTATAACGCTGGATATTTGAGCCAGCGGAACCTATTTTCATCACGTTCTCAAGCAGCCTCTTCATATCGGGCGAGGGCACCAGCGCTTTCTCGGTGGCTATTTCAAAAAGCGGGGTTTTCTTGGTCTCTTCCTCAATAAAATAATTCTCAATGCCGTAGCCAAGCGCTTTCAGCTTTTGGGAAAGGTTGTGAATCCTGGTAAGCTCGGCCAGTGCCTGAAACTCGGGGCCAAGATCCTCGTCTGAAATTTCATCCACCGGACCTTCCTTTGCCAGGGCTTCTTTGCGGCTTTTTATATACTCATTTTCGTATTTAAGCCATTCTCCCTCGGTGTAAAAATACCGGTATGTCTCTGGGCCGGTTTCTATCCGATAAAGCGGAATTTTTTCCGCCGCGGCGAATTTCATGTAATCATTCAAGGCGAGGTTCTTGATTTCCATCCTGCGCAGTGTATTTTCAAGAGATATAATCAATTCCAGCAGGTCACTGAGCTCTTTCGGGTCCAGTTTTTTATTTTTCGCCTTCACGGTTATTCCTGAAACGGCTTCTTTAAGCATCCATTTCTGCAGCTTTTCCTCGTTTTCAAAGTAACATTCAAACTTGCCTTTTTTCACTTTATAGAGCGGCGGCTGCGCTATGTAGACATGACCGCCGTCTATAAGCGGCCTCATCTGGCGATAGAAGAAAGTAAGCAGCAGCGTTCTTATGTGCTGTCCGTCCACATCGGCGTCGGCCATTATTACTATTTTGTGGTAACGCAGCTTTTCAATATTAAAGCCGTCCTCGCCCTCCCCTATGCCTGTACCTATGGCCGATATAAGGGTGCGTATCTGCTCGCTTGAAATTATTTTTGCCAGCTGCGATTTTTCAACATTCAGTATTTTACCCCTGAGCGGGAGTATTGCCTGAAAAACACGGTCGCGTCCCTGCTTGGCGGAACCGCCGGCGGAATCTCCTTCAACTATGAATATTTCGGATTTTTTCGGGTCGCGTTCCTGACAATCGGCGAGTTTTCCGGGCAGGCCGGAATCTGAAAGCGAACCTTTCCTGCGGGCGAGTTCCCTGGCTTTTTTGGCGGCCTCTCTGGCTTCATAGGCGCCTATGCATTTCTGGCCGATCGCCTTGGCTACGGAAGGATGTTCCTCAAAAAAAACCGACAGCATTTCTCCGGCTATGGAATTTACTATGCCTTCCACCTCGGAATTGCCGAGCTTGGTTTTGGTCTGGCCCTCAAACTGAGGATGCGGAATTTTAACCGAAATAACCGCGGCAAGCCCCTCGCGCACATCATCCCCTGTAACGGAAAATTCCTTGTCTTTGGTAAGCTCATATTTTTTAATATAGCTGTTTATCGCGCGGGTCAGCGAAGACCTGAAACCCGACACATGCGTGCCGCCCTCTATGGTTTTTATGTTGTTGACAAAGGAATAAACATTTTCGGAGTAGTCGCCGTTGTACTGTATAGCAAGATCCAGCATTACATCGCCTTCGGTCTTACTCATAAAGATGGGCTCTTCGTGCAGAACGGTCTTATTGGTATTTAAAAATTTTACAAACTGCTTTATTCCGCCTTCAAAAAAGAAGGTGTGTTTTTTATCTTCCCGCTCATCAATAATATTTATGCGGGTGCCGGGGTTTAAAAAAGCAAGTTCCCTTAACCGGTTGGAAACCGTGTCAAAAGAAAAACCGGCCTCCGCGAAAATCTGCGTATCCGGCTTAAAAGTTACGGTGGTACCCCGCTCTTCGGTCTGTCCCGTGTGCTTAACAGCGGCGCGCGGCCGGCCCCTGTCATAGCTTTGCGTCCAGACTTTGCCTTCACGGCGCACTTCCACATTCATCCATTCGCTGAGCGCGTTAACCACCGAAACGCCCACTCCATGCAGTCCGCCTGAAATTTTATAGCCGCCCTTGTCAAATTTTCCGCCGGCGTGAAGCACGGTCAAAACCACTTCAAGCGCCGACTTCCCTTTAAGTTTAGGGTCTTTAACGTCCGTCAGCGGATCCACCGGAATACCGCGCCCGTTATCGGACACGGAACAGACATTATCTTCCTTAAGCACCACCTCAATTTTATTGCAGCCGCCGGCTAAAATTTCATCTATTGAGTTGTCCACCACTTCATAAATAAGATGATGCAGACCCACGGCGCTTGTGGAGCCTATATACATAGCCGGCCGTTTTCTTACGGCCTCAAGCCCTTCCAGCACCTGTATTTTTGATGCATCGTAGTTTTTAGATGTAGTATCTGCTTTGTTCATTGGAAATCTCCTCGAATAATGCGTCTTAAATTTGGGAACTGCTTTAATTTAACCGATCGTTCTTATGCCCTTTATCCAGGGCCTCCTGAAATATCTGTTAAGGCTTCTTACCAGCTGCCTGCCACGCAGCAGTAATTCGTTTGACATAGCGGAAGAATCGGATTTTACAATTATCCAGCCTTTATTAACGCCGGAAAGCGGGCAATGCGGAGCGAGACGCCCAAGTTCTTTTTTCCATACGGCGTCAAGAATAACCAGCCGGTCAGGATCAATTCCGCCAAGAAATTTCCAGGAGGATTTTATGTCAAAAGTGCTGGTCCAATTATAACTTCTTCTGGTTAAAAACATATAAAAATTTAAGCGGTTCCGGGTTCACATTTCCGGGTTCAAGGTTATCTTTTCACTATATTTTTTCGAGGCTATGCCAGTGCCGTATCAGAGACTATGCCTATCATATGGCCAACCGTTGAACCATTAAACCGCTGAACCTTAAACCTTTTTTTATTTATTACTGCGTTCTGAGCGGCATAACTATATAAACAAACGCATCGCTGCCCTCTATCCGCATTAAAGCTGGTGTGGCCGGAGTGGAAAACTCCATTATAATGTTCTTTTCACCTGAAGTTTTAAAAATATCCATTACAAAACGGGGATTAAAATTTATTTGAAAATCTTTTCCTGTATAGTCTATATCAAATTCATCCTCAAAATTCATATTCTGCGATTCAGAACTCACGCATAAAACGCCTTTTTTAAAAAGATATTTAACAGAACCATTACGTTCATTCGCGCAGATAGACGCCCTTTTTGTGACCGCTAAAAGTTTTTCGGCATTTATTTCAACCGTCATTTCTTTGGTTTTGGGAATAATCTGTTCATAAGCCGGGAAATTCCCCTCAATAAGCCTTGAAATAAAAACTGTTTTTTCTATTTTAAAACCTATCTGGTTTGAGGATAAACCTACTGTAATCTCGGCTTTTACGTTTATTCCAGCGCTTTTTATAAATTTAACAAGTTCTCCAAGTATTTTAGAGGGTACTATAACCTTAAAATCTTTTTTAATTTTAACTTTATCACTTGACGCTATAGCCAGGCGTCTGCCGTCCGTAGCTACCAGAGAAAAAATATTTTTTTCATATTTCCATAAAAGTCCGTTAAGAAAATGCCTGTCATCCTCTGTGGAAGCTGAAAAAATGGTGCCGTTTACCATTTCGGACAGGAGTCCGGCGGGAATTTTAAAAGAGTTTGTTTCATCCAGATCCGGTATAACCGGATAATCATTTTTTGGCGTACCGCTTATTTTAAATTTTGATTTACCGCTGTTTATAGCTATTTTATTTGATTCATCAACTGAAACATTAACATCCGCTTCCTCAGCCAGATTCTGGACTATTTCCATGAATTTTTTAATGGGTATAGTTATACTTCCTTCATTTTTAATATCAACATTAATATGGTGTTTTATAGCCATTTCAAGATCAGTGAACACTACTTTAAGGCCTTGGTCCTCTGTTTCCATTAAAAAATTCTGCAATATTGGGATGGTGCCTGTTTTTGAAGAAACGCCGGCTTGTATAGTTTGAATTCCCTTTATTAAGGTTTCTCTGGTAGTATTTATTTTCATCTTAGTATCCTTCTATAAGAGTATGACTTTAATAGTGTTAGCGGTGTTAGTTATATTAAAGGAAACAGTTAACAATTTATTAAATTTTATTAACACCATCAACAAAAAACAGCTTTATTTTGTCTTTTCAGAGTTACTAACAACTTTTACCCTGGCAATTATTGAATTAACATTCTCATTAAAATAAGCATCAGTGTGTAAAAGTTGTCGTATTTTATCCCGCGCATACATTACGGTGGTATGGTCCCGGCTGAAAGCCTCCCCTATATCCGGAAGCGACATATCTGTAAGTTCACAGGCCAGATACATAGCTATCTGGCGTGGGAAAGCTATAGCATCTGTTTTTTTCTTTGAGTTAAAATCCTTTACATCAACGTTAAATTTTTCACCTACCACTTTTTTTATTAGTTCTATATTAACCTTATTTTCGGTCTGGTCGGAATCTGTTATATGGTCTTTTATTATTTCTTTTACCGCGTCTATTGTGGGCTGAATCTTCATACTTACAAAAAAATTACCTACTGTTATAAGGCAGCCTTCAAGCTCTCTTATGTTTTTGCGTACATTTTCAGCTATAAAGGTTATTATGTCGTCCGGAACATCGTATTTATAGAAATCCCTTTTCTGGCGCAGTATGGCCACCCGGGTTTCAAAGTCGGGGTTTTTGATGTCGGCCAGTCCCCCTGAAAGGAAGCGTGAAACCAGGCGCTGGTTGAACGCTAGTTCGCGCGGAGGGCGGTCGGAGGTAACAATTATCTGTTTTTTTGAGTCAGCCAAGGTGTTGAAGGTGTTAAAAAATTCTTCTTCGCTTTTTTCCTTATCCACAAGGAACTGGATGTCGTCTAAAAGCAGACAATCCAGGTTCCTGTACTTTTTCCTGAAGTTCTCGGTGGACTTTGATCCGATGGCGTCTATATATTCATTTACAAAATTTTCGCTCGCGGTATAAAGGATCTTGGCTGAAGGATTATTTTTAAAGATTCCGTGGGCTATGGCGTGCAACAGATGCGTTTTACCAAGGCCTGGTGTGCTGTAGATAAAAAATGGGTTCGTCTGTCCCGGGGTTTTGGCCACGCTTTCAGCGAGCGCGTAAGCGAACCGGTTTGAACCTCCCACTATGAAAGTTTCAAAGGTATAATTCGGATTAAAACTGAACTGGCTCATTAAGGCCGGCCGTTTTCCCTGAGCCGGTTCCGGCGCGGGGAGGGGTTTAGGATCGGCCGGAGCGATTGACATTGAATAGTTGATAGAAAGGCTTTTCCCCGTTAATTCTGCGGCGATCTGTAAAATTTTTTCTTCGTAGCGCTGTTTAACCGTGTTGTAAATTACTGAATTAGGCACTTCAAGTTTTAATCTGTCGGTCTCTATGAGTAAAGGTCTTATAGGCCTTATCCAAAGGTCCACGGCCTCAAGACCGACCTCAGCTTCGAGCTTTTTAATAAGCTCCTGCCAGAATTCCTTGATATCGGTTAAGTTATCCACAAGTTATCCACAACTGTTAGTAAGTTTGCCGTATATAGTAAAAAGTGTTGTTTTTTAAGCCTTTTTTTTGTTGATAACTTTTTTAAAAGTTACTGAACGATTAAGTCCGATAAAAAAGGTTGAATATTTACTAAAACCCTGCCGCCGCCAGTAACCTCTAATGATGTTACCCATTTTTTGGTTGCAAGTCAATGGTTTTTTACGCCTATTTTTACTTTCTTAAAACGCGCGGGGCTGCTGCCGTGGCACATCATCGCGGTTTGTGACGGCTGGCCTTTGCCGCAATTTACAACTCCGTAAAGCCGCCAGTGGTTTTCATCCGCTATGGCGTCGCAGGAATTCCAGAATTCAGGGGTTATCCCCTGGTAAGTAGGGTTTTTAACTAAAATTGTTTTTTTGCCGTTTTTTACCAGCCAGCCCGACTCACAGCCGAATTGGAAATTCAGGCGCTTCTGGTCTATACTCCAGGATTTATTATTCTCCATTATAATACCATCTTTGGTTGAAGCGATTATTTCTTCGTAGGGGGTATTACCGGGCATAAGGCTTAAATTGCATATTCTTGTTATAGGTATATTGGAAAAACCATCGGCGCGGCAGCTGCCGCGGCTGCGTGCGGCGCCTATGGCGTGCGCGAATTCCCGGTTAGTCATGTAGCCGCTTAAAATTCCGTTTCTTACTATGTGCCAGCGCTGGGCCTGTACGGCGTCATCGTCGTACCCCGCGGTGGCGAGCCCGCCCGGTAAAGTAGCGTCAGCGACAAGATTTACAATGGGCGAAGCGTAACGGAATTTACCCAATTTTTCCGTGGTGGCAAAACTTGAACCCGCGTAAGACTCCTCGTAACCGAGCACCCGGTCAAGTTCGGTCGCGTGGCCCACGGATTCGTGGATCTGCAGAGCGAGCTGGTTTTGGCCTATTATAAGGTCTTTTCGGCCCGAGGGGCATTGTGGCGCCGTTAAAAGCGCCAAAGCCTCTTCCCGCGTCCGTTCGGCGTTACCGGCAAGGTCCAGCGTCTCTATAAGCTCGTAGCCTCCGGAAAGCGCCTGGCCTCCGTGGGTGGAAGGGTATGAGCGGATCTGTACTTCTCCGCCGGAGATGGCGGTAGCGGAAGCGCCCGCGCCGCTGGAAAGCAGCATCTGCTCTATTCTTGAGCCCTCCGTGGTCAGGTGCCATTGGTGCTCGCGGATGAAGCTTATATTCCCTGTGGCGGACTTTATTCTCGGGTTTTTCCGCAAAATGGCGTCTGTTTTAAAAAGCAAATCCAGTTTTTTTTCAATAGGAACGGCAAAAGGGTCTTTTATAAACGGCGTTTGCCAGAAATCCTGCCAGGGCGGTTCAGCGGCCATGCGCGCCGGTTTTCCCGTTATCATCGCTCCGGCTCTCGCTATTTCAATGGCTTTCAGCGTGCAAAGTTCAATAGAGTGCCTGTTCAGGTTGTTGCTTGAGGCAAAGCCCCAGGACCCGCGCAGGAGCACGCGCACCCCGAAGCCAAGCGTTACCGTGTCATTTAAACCGGCTATTTCGCCGTTTTTTACGCTCAGGTTCTGACGCCGGGCCTCTATTATACGTATGTCCGCAAAATCCGCTTTTCTTTTATCGGCTATTTCAATAGCTTTTACCGCTAGTTTGAACATGTCGATTTCCCTTTTCAAATTCGCAACTGTTCAGGTGAATAGGCTGTAGGCAGTTAGACTATTAGGTAAGAATCCGATTTGGCTAACCCCGCACTTTGGCCCTTTTCAGAAAAAGTGCGGGACTAACAGCCTAATAGCCTACAGCCTTCAGCCTAAACAACCGGTACTGTTACTAAAATTCAGTGGCGGAAGAAAAATTAAAAGCTTTCAGTTTGAAAGCGGGGCAGTTGATCTTGCCCCAAACCTGGCAGAGTACGGCATCACGGCCAACCGCTTCCGTTTCATTGAAGGCTTTTGTCATGCTCTGCGTGAAACGCATATTTTTAAGAGGCTTTGAAATTTTTCCATTTTCAATAAGAAAGGTGCCGTTCCTGGTCATCCCGGTTATTTCCATGTTAAGCGGTTTAAGCAGATTGGTGTAGTGGAACTGGGTGACTAAAATGGCCTTTTCCGAATTTTTTATCATTTCCTCAACTGAATTTCCCCCGGGCCGCACGGAAAGGTTAAGCGGGAAAGGCGTAAAATTGTCCGGCTGCGGCAGGGCATGGCCGGTGGAGGCTGTGCCCGCCGCTGCGGCTGTTTTACGGTCGTGCACCACGGCTTTCAACACCCCTTTTTCCACCAGAACTACCCTGCGCCTGGGTTGGCCCTCAAAATCGAAAGGCATGCCGGCCGCGGGACCGTACAGCGCGTTATCCTCAATTGAAAGCCCGGCGCTAAGCAGTTTTTTGCCCAGGTTGCCGCTCGTGAAACTGGAACCTTCGTTGTAAAACCGGCCGCCGAAGCTGTAAGCGCACAGGTAAGATAGAAGGTCGGCCGCGGCCGCCGGCTCTAATATAACAGGATAAAGGCCCGGTTTTATGTCGCGCGGATTTTTGCTCATGGCAGCTTTCAGGCGGGCGGTTCTGTTTACGGCTTCAAAATCAATTTTTTCCACGTCCGCCGCCTGCGTCTGGGCCCAGCCGAAACCGGAGCCCGCTTTCACCGTGATATCATAAATTACGTAACTTTCAAGGTGACTGGCGAACACGCCGCGGGTGTTGGCGACGGTGTATGAGGTGAGGCCGTTTTCAAGCGTTCCATAGGCCGTCTGCCCGGCTTTTTTGCAGATCCGCACAAGGTTCTTTATTTTTTGAGCCCTGTAAAGCGGGGACAGTTCCGCGGTTTCCCGTGAGAAAATATTGCTGCCGCGTTCAAGCGGACGCGGCCCGGCCAGAGGCGGAAGGTTTTTGTCTTTTTTTTGTCTTTTAAGGGTTTCCAGCCCGGTCTTCACGGCGCGTTCAAGAGCTGCCTGATCGAACTGATTAAGCGTTACCCTGGATGTCCTGCCGTTGTCCACAAAGCGTATGGAAACGGTAGAGGAGCCGTTGTGAACATTTTGGGAAATTTCGTTGTCCGCGAACCGCGTCAGAGCTCCGGAGGCGCGCTCTATAAGTGTTTCCGTTTGCACGCCTTTTGCCAAAGCAAAGATCCGCTCGCAGATTTTTTCAGGTCTGGTCATTTGTATTTCCGGTAGTTATTGCGGGGCCGGCCCCGCGTGAGGCGGAGGGTTTTCTTTCGGATGCTCGAACTTCGCAGCGGAGTGGACCCTGCGGTTTTTCCTTACGTGATTTTCCTTGCTGGCGTCAGCGAAAAGCACGTCCGCCGGTGGTGAAGCCGGGAAAACGGCCGTTTCCTGCGTTTTAGAGTCCAGCCACTGGCGCAGTGTTTCTTCGCTTTTTACCGCGAAGGTTTCAGGCGTTGTAAAAACGGTCAGTTTATTTTTTTTAGCCTTTTCAGCCACTTCAGCCGCGGCATTTGGAGTTTCGTAAGACACTCCCTCAAGTATTTTAAGGTTATCATGCGTTATGGCCAGCAGGTAAAAAGATCCGTCCTGATTGAGACCCAGGGAAATTGTTTTTTCTCCGGCGGCGTCAAAAGCCTGGTAAAGCCAATCAGGCCTGACGGCCGGAGACAAGTGGCTTAAAAACAGGGCTTTTTGCGCGCCGGTATTGAAAGCCAGCGCGAAAGCGCCGGCAAGTCTTTCGGCCGGTTTTTTCCCCGCTACATCAAGGAACCCCGGATCCTCCGGGTCAAGCCAGGTAAGGTTGGGGTGGGAGGGGACGCTTTCATAGGAAAGGAGCGATATCGCGTTCTTGAATTTTTTGGATATGGCATAGGAGTTTTTCATCAAATCCGCGGAAATATGCAGCGCTCGTTCTTCGCCAAGGGCTGTCCGCAGTTCGTAGTTGGCTTTTCCTGATTCGGGCGGATCCACAAGCAGAATGATGCAGTTTTTTCTTTTATCGTCCATAAAGCTGTTTTGTAAAGCCTCAAAAGTATATTATACTAAAATAAGTTGCGGCTAAGGTTCAAGGTTCAGCGGTTTCAATGGTTCAACGGTTGGGAATCAGGAAACACAAGAATATTCTAAAAACAACCTTAAACCGTGAACCTTTGAAACCGCTGAACCGTGAACCCGACAATTTTTTCATGGAACAGGCCAAAGACGACATTATAATTTACGGTGGCAGTTTTGACCCTCCGCACAAAGGGCACACTGCGCTGCTTTGCGCGGCCCTGAGGGAAATCAAGCCGCGTCGCATCTACGTGGTTCCTGCGTTCCAATCACCGTTTAAAGACGCGGCTCCGGTTTCTTTTTTAAACCGTTTCAACATGCTGAAGCTCTCTTTGGGCGCCGTCCGCCCGATACGGACAACAAGGGCAAGCCGTTTTGAGGGCCAAAAAAAGCGCGTTACTTACACTTTTGAAACCATAAAGCATTTCAGGCGTTTGCACCCTGGGGCAAAAATTTATTTTCTGCTGGGTTCCGACTGCCTGGCCGGCTTTTGGCGCTGGAAAAACCGCCGGGGGATACTTAAAAACGCCGTTTTACTTGTGGGAGCGCGGCGCGGATTTCCGTTTAAAAATTACTCCAACTTGCCCGGCAGCGCCGTGCGGCGGGTTCCTTTCAGGCGGCTTAAAGGTTTTTTTCCTGAAATTTCCTCCACGTCTTTGCGCGTCGGATTATTGACAGGGGTCGATAGCCGGTTTATAGCGGCCCCGGTAAAACGCTATATCAGGCAAAAAAAGCTTTATTTTTCAAAGGAAAGGCGGTTTTTAAAACAGCTGCTTACGCCCGCGCGCTACGTTCACAGCCTTTCAGTCGCCCGCCTAGCCGCGGAACTCGCCGCCCTGCACGGCGAAAGCCCGCAGAGAGCGGCATTGGCCGGACTTTTGCATGACGCCGCCAGAGACTTCGGGGAAGTCCGCCTTATGCGCTACGCCGTTTCAAAAAAACTGAAAATTCCCTGTTTTGCGCGGACAGCCGCGCCGATTCTTTTGCATTCTTACGCGTCCGCGGAGGTTGCCCGCGGGCGTTTCGGTGTGAGGGATAAAACTGTTTTACGCGCCATCGCTCTGCATACTTCGGGAGCCGCCCGCATGGACACGTTGTCTAAAATCATATATGTGGCGGATCTGGCGTCGGAAGACAGGAAGTTTTCGCAGGCAAAAAAAATAGCGCGCCTTGCGCGGCGGGACCTTGACGAGGCTTTCCTCGCGGCCAATTATGTTAAACTCAAATACGCGGCTAAACGGCAGGCCGTAGTTGGAGGAAAGTCATCAGGTCGCAGGTTACAGGCAACAGGCAGCGATAGTATGTGACAGGTGGCAGGTATCAGGTAACAGGAAAATCCTGTAACCTGATACCTGCAACCTGTGACCTGTGACCTGTTGCCTGATACCTGCCCGCCAAACAACCGGCGGGTCCGCCCCAGGCGGATAAACTCCCGGCCGCCTAAGGCGGACGGGTTAACACCATGGAAACTGTGCCAAAAAAAGAAAGACTGCTGCTGATCTTTGGCTTTACCCTGTGCGCGGCCCTGCTTACGGGGCATTATCTTTCCGGCTTGTCTCGAAACCTTGCCGCCGGCCGAGACCTTTCAGTAGCGCTGATCGGCGGCAATGCGCCGATGGTGTTTGTTTATCATTCCTTTTCAAAAACTGTGACTGCCGTGCACCTGCCCCGCGAGCGGTGGAGAAGCGGCGGCTCAAACTATCAAAAAGCCTGCGCGGCGCTGGCCCTGGTTTCCGGCGGACCGCAGGTTCAACGGGAAGATGTTTTTTACCTGGCGCCGGACGCGCCGGGGGTTGATTTAAGCGCCTTTTATGAAACTTTAAATTCGTGGCGTTCACGGCCCAGGCTGGTTTTAAAAGCCGCGCGCTGGCTGTGGCGGCTGAAAAAAGAGGAACGAACCAATATCTCTTTCCATGATCTGCTGCTCACGGTTCTTGAATTGTCGCGCCTTAACTCCTCCGACTTTGTTGTTACCGATTTTGAACGCGGGGCCGGCCCAAAACCGCAGGCGGACGGTTCAGTCGCGGACAGCGCCAGAGGCCCGCGACAGGCCAGTGTCACAGTCGCGGACAGCGCCAGGCCGGATGATAGCGCCAGAGGCCACCGGCACGCCGGAGGCAGAAGCCCGCGACAGGCCAGTGTCACAGTCGCGGACAGTCCGCCTAAGGCGGAACAGGCCCCGCACTTTGGCCCTTTCGGAAAAAGTGCGGGGCAGGCCGGTGTCTTCCCCACACCAGCGGCACGTGTGGGGGCGGTCATACGGGTAGAGGTGTTAAACGCCTCCGGCAAAAAAGACCTGGCCATGCAGGTTACCAAATATCTCCGTAAAAAAGGTTTTGACGTAATTGATTTCGGCACTTACACGGGTACCGGGAAGCTTACAAAAATAGTAAACTGTTCTGGCAATGTGGCCGCCGCCAAAGCCGTTCGTTCGGCTTTGGGGCTTACCGCGCTTGAAATATATTCCAAGTTTGAAGCGGGCAATGTCGCTGAAGTTTCGGTGATCCTTGGCGAGGATTTTAATGAAGAGATAATAAAAAGTAGATAAATGCTCAGGGGGTTTTTATTATGGATCTGGTAACTATACTCGGCGCTGCGGTGCAACAGGGTGCGTCTGACATTCATATCTGCGCCGGCAAGCCGCCAATGATGCGCCTTAACGGGCAGATAATGCCGGTAAACGCGAGTTTGGCTCCGCTTAAAGCGGAGGAAACAAAGTTGCTGGTGTATTCCGCGCTGTACGACGAACAGCGGGCTAAGTTTGAAGAGAATTGGGAACTGGACTCTTCTTTCGCCGTGAAAGGCGTGTCCCGGTTCCGCCTGAATGTTCTTATCACAAGAGGCGGAGTGGACGCGGTAATGCGCGTTATTCCCTCCATTATTCCGACTCCCGAGCAACTGGGCCTTCAGCCGACCATAGTAAATCTTTCCACCCTTCCAAAAGGGCTGGTGCTGGTTACCGGTCCCACCGGCTCCGGCAAATCCACAACGCTTGCTGCCATTCTGGACCTTATAAACCAGAAGAAAAAAGGCCATATCCTTACCATAGAGGATCCGATAGAATTCACCTACGAAAGCAAGGAATGCATAGTCCGTCAGCGCGAAATAGGCCAGCATACGAAGTCTTTTAACAACGCGCTCAGGGCCGCCCTGCGCGAGGATCCTAATGTTATTTTAGTCGGCGAAATGCGCGACCTTGAAACTATTCAGCTGACTATCACCGCGGCGGAAACCGGCCACCTGACGTTCGCCACCCTGCACACGCAGGACGCCCCTTCAACTATAGACCGCATAATAGACGTTTTTCCCCCTCATCAGCAGACGCAGGTGCGCGTGCAGCTGGCGGCTTCGCTGCAGGCGGTGGTGTCGCAGCTGCTGCTGCCGCGTATGGACGGAAAAGGCCGCGTAGCCGTGCGCGAGATAATGGTTATGACGCCGGCTATAGCGAATCTTATACGCGAAGGCAAGACGCACATGATTTACAGCGCCATAGAAACCGGCGCCAAGTTCGGCATGATTCCCATGGATAAGGCGCTCTCAAACCTGGTAGCGCAGAAACTGATATCTTTTGAAAGTGCGGTGGCCAAAGCGCATGACCAGGAAATGTTTAAAAAACTCTGCGGTATGGCGGGCGGTTTATGACCGAGATCAGCGGGTTTAAAGACATAGCTATCTTTAAAAATTTCTCCGCAGAAATGCTGGAAGAATTTTCCAGGTATTTTAAGCTGATTTCCTACGCCCCCGACACTGTGGTTTTCAGGGAGAAAAGCGAAGGCGACACTATTTTTATTATTATTTCCGGAGAAATTGTAATAGAAAAGCGGCTGGATGAGGAAGGCAAAGAATTCAAGCCGCTCGCCGTGCTGGCCAGGGGCGAATTTTTCGGCGAGATGGCGGTTCTTGAGGACCAGAGCCGCACGGCGCAGGCAAGGGCTTCCAGGGAGACCTCGCTTTACGAGATAAAGCGCTCGGAGTTCCTTAGCTTTATTAAGGAACATCCTGAGACCGGCATAAGCGTTTTTATAGAGATAATGAAAGTGGTTTTACGGCGTCTGCGTCATACCTCAAATGAACTTACCATGCTGTTTGATATGAGCCGGGTTATAATGGAAGAGCACACGTCCGCGGCGGCCTTTATGGCAAGGACGGTGGATGAAATAAGCATTTTTTTTGAGGGCTCCTGGAATATAAACGCCTATTCCTACAACAAGTTCAACGAGGAATACGAGCCGGCCGGGTCAAAAACAAGTTTTAACGAGCCCGCGGTTGTGGCGGCGCAAAGTTCGCCAAAAGACGGCTGGATTGACGCCCGGACCTACATAATGGCCTGTTCGCGCCGCGGAAAACCGCTAGGGTATGTCCGTTTTTCCAGGTCTTTGGATGTTTCAAGTTATGAAAAAAACAATCTCGGTACGATATTTAACACACTGTCATCCATTATCAGTTCCGCCACGGAAAATATTGAGCACCGCGTGGAAGCTGAAATGTTGCTTAAACTTAAAAATCAGAAACACCTTATATGAAAAACACAGAATTCAATCCTCTGGAGGTGCCGTCTCAAAGGCCTCTGGCCCTCACAACGGCCAAAAAAATAGCTATTGAAGCCGCAAGGCTTGGCGACTCAAAAAAAGCGGAGAACATAGTAATTTATGAGCTGGGAAAAAACTCATCGCTCGCGGATTACGCGGTGCTGATGAGCGCCGATTCCGCCCCCCAGCTTGAAGCTGTGGAAGAAGCCGTGAACAAAGCGTTTAAGGATCGGGGCCTTTTTGTGCTTTACAAGGAAGGCGGCTCCAGCCATGCCTGGAAAGTGCTGGATTACGGCGGGGTGCTTGTACATATTTTTGAAACCGGGGCCAGGGAATTTTACACTATGGACCTGCTTTACGCCTCTTGCCCCCGGATACCCTGGCGTGAGGCCGCCGCCCGGCAAAAAATTGACGCAAAAAAAACCGTATCCACGGCCAAGCCCAAATCAAAACCGGCGACCGGAAAAAAAGCCAAACCTGCCGCGAAAAAGAAGACCGGTGCTGCCGCGCGCAAAAAAATTAAACCGGCAAAAAAGGCTTCCCGGAAAAAATGACCCCACTATTGTGCAAGGGTATAGGGTATAGGGTTTGGGGTATAGGGTTTGGGACAAGAAGTTTTTTATTTCTACCCTCTACCCTCTACCCTCTACCCTCTGCCCTAAAGAAGGTGGTGGGATGAAACTGTCTGCGCTTGAAGCGGAACTGAAAAAGCGCGCCTTGCGCGCTTTCGCGCTTGACCAGAACCAGGCAGCCGCTTTCAGCCTTTGCGCCTCTCCGCCGCATATCCATTCCGACATCTCTGTAGCCTGGCCCATAGCGGCCGCGAAACTGCTGAAAAAGCCGCCTTTAAAAATAGCCGAAGAACTGAAAACGGCTTTGGAACCTGATTTTGAGGCGGGGATAGCCGCGCCAGGGTTTGTAAATATAAATCTAAAAAATGAATTACTTTTTGAGGCGCTAAGGGGCATCGTTTCGGGGCCCGCTTATTTTAAAAACCCGGAGCGCGCGGGTCAGAAAATAAACATAGAGTTTGTTTCCGCCAATCCCACCGGGCCGATGCACCTGGGCAGCGGCTGTGGAGCGACTCTTGGCGACAGCCTGGCCCGTATATTCCGGACTCTTGGCGCGGATGTCTCCACTGAGTATTACGTTAACAACGTGGGCAGGCAGGTTGAGCTGCTGGGCCTCTCGCTGAGGGCCCGTTTAGAAGGCAAGGAGCCGCCTGAAGACGGTTACCAGGGCGAATACCTTAAGGAACTGGTTGCGGTGATGCCGGGGGAAGCCGCCAGTTGGACAGACGCGCAATTCTCGGAATATGCTGTGACGGAGATGCTGAGTCTTCATAAGGCCGACATGAAGGCTTTCGGTGTGAATTTCAACCGCTGGTTCCTGGAGTCGGAACTGCATGCGGCGGGCGGGCCTGCCAAGGCACTGGCCGCTTTAAAAGAGCGCGGTATGGTTTACGAGAAAGAAGGCGCGGTGTGGTTCGGCGCGGCCTCGGAGCTGAAGTCCGACGACAAGGACCGGGTGTTGGTGAAAGCCGACGGGCGCAATACTTATTTTCTCAACGATATCGCCTACCACCTGAACAAATTTTCCCGCGGTTTCACGCGCCTGATAGATATCTGGGGGGCCGACCATCACGGTTACGTCTCGCGCATGGAGGCGGCGGTGGGCGCGTTGGGAGGAGGCAAGGGGGGCTTCAAGGTAATAATACACCAGCAGGTGGCGCTGAAGCGCGGCCAGGAACTGATCAAGATGTCCAAGCGCGCCGGCAATTTCATCCCGCTGAAAGAGTTGGTGGAAGAAGTAGGCGCCGACGCCTGCCGGTTCTTTTTTGCCATGCGCGGCCCCAACACGCACTTGATTTTTGATATAGACCTGGCGAAAAAACGTTCAAACGAGAACCCGGTTTACTATGTGCAGTATGTGCACGCGCGTATTTGCTCAATTTTCGCTAACGCCGCAGAAAAAGGCGTGGATGTTAAGGCCGGTTTTGAGGAAGCTGAAATAACTTTTAATCCGGAAGAGCGCGCCCTGATTTTAAAACTCCTGTGGTTTGAAAAAACGCTTGAAACCTGCGCCGAAGACTTTTCCCCCCACTATCTTACAACCTACCTCACCGAGCTTTCGGCGTTGTTTCATTCCTTCTACACAAAGCACAAGGTGCTTGTCCCCGAGCAACCGCAAACCACGGCCATGCGGCTGTTCCTGCTTAAAGCCGTAAAAACCGTGATCTCGGACGGCCTGACCCTGCTTGGTGTTTCCTCCCCCGAAAAAATGTGAGTTGTTAACCAGGAGCGATGTGTTTTGGTCTGTGAGCGGGCGCTTTTTACTTGTGACCTGTGACATGTGTCTTGTGACTTGTATTGTGCGCCTTGCAGCTTGCCTGGGCCAGCAGGAACAGGTAATCGGACAGGCGGTTAAGGTAAACGGCGCAGGGTCTGGCTTTTTTTACATGCCAGGTGAGTATTTCGGCTGAGCGGCATCTCGCGCGGGCTAAATGCAGCACGGCTTCGGCTTCGTTTCTACCCGGGGTCATAAAAGATTTAATTTCAGGCAGGTTTTCGGACAGGCAGGCTATTTCTTTTTCAAGCCTGCGGGTTCCGGATTCAATTATTTTTAAATTATCAGCCCCGGCTATATGGGCGGAAAGCAAAAACAAGGTTTTTTGCTCGCCTTGAAGCCCTGCCCGCTCCCTGGCGGCCGGACCTTTCAATGTTCTGGCAAGACCAAGCCAGGCGCTCAGCTCATCTATAAGGGCGTTTGCCTTAACGCGCACATCGGTTTTTAAAACCCGTCTGCCCAGAAGCAGGCCGGTTGTGCCGTCATCGCCTCTGCCCATGGCCGGTTTAAATTTTTTTGGCATATCCTTTTATTTTACAAATATTTTACGGCTTCATATCCCGAACCGGCGGCATTTTTAGCGGCTTTTGCGGCAGACTTGCTATAATCTACTTAAAACAGGAGGGCCCGTGAAAAAAGACATTGAAAAGGTGATAGAGCAGATAAAGCCCATGCTGGAGGCCGATGGCGGCTCGGTGGAGCTTGTAAGTGTGGATGAAACGAAAGGCGTGGTGACAGTGAAGCTTACCGGCGCCTGCGGTTGCTGTCCGCATGCCGCCATGACCCTGAAACACATGGTGGAAAAGAAGATAAAAGAGGAAGTGCCGGGAGTAAAAGAAGTTCTGGCAGGCTGAGCAATTGCTCAGGTTGTCAGGTTCACGGTTCAACGGTTCACAGTTTCCGCCGGGGGAGGACCCGCCGGCTGTTTTGCGGGCACGGTTATTTTTTCACGATCTTTTTATGTTCCCTGGTTCCCAACCGTTGAACTATTGAACCGTTGAACCGTGAACCTTGGTCGTTACATCTTCCTTATGTTCCCGCTTATAAATCTTCACAACCATTCCACTCACTCCGACGGCACGCTTGAGCCCGGCGCCCTGGCCCGCGAGGCTGCCAGGGCCGGCATAAAGTATTTTTCGCTCACGGACCACGACACGGTTGGCGGCTGGGCGGAAATAGAGCCGGCTTTAAAAGATGCCGGCATAAACTACTGCCGCGGAGTGGAGCTTACCACAAATTTCCACGACAACCTCCATATTTTGGGCTATGGAGTGGATATTTTAAACCCGGAATTTCTTTCAGGGATGGCGGGCTACAGGCAAAAAAGGCTGGAGCGCCTGAAAAAGATCGTGGGCCTGCTGCGCGCTCAAGGACTGGATGTCAATTTTGAAGAGTTGCCCGCAGACGCCGGCCGCACCGTGGGGCGCCCGCACATAGCGGAGCTGCTTAAAAAGAAAGGTATAGTTAAAAGCCGTAAGCAGGGTTTTCAGCAGTATATCGCCTCCGGCCGGCCCGCCTACGTGCCGCCGTCCGGGCCGGAGGTTGAAGACGCCATACGCGCAGTGAAAAAGGCCGGTGGGCTGGCCGTGCTGGCGCATCCGGGTGTTGTAAAAGATGTGCTGGACCTGCCCCGCTGGAAGGACGCGGGTCTTGACGGCATTGAGGCCTTTTATCCGGCGCATACCAACGTTTTTACGCGCGAACTTGTCACGCTTGCCGCGCGCTACGGCCTTTTAGTTACCGCCGGCGTGGATTTTCACGGCCCCGGTACGGACCGCGACAAAATGTTCGGGTTTGAATACAGCGAAGAAATGTTTAAGGGGATCAAAAAGGCGTTTGTGTGAAAATAATAGCTCATCGCGGGGCTTCAGGCTATGCTCCGGAAAATACGCTTAAAGCTTTTGAACTGGCCGTTAAAATGGGCGCCCGTGATTTTGAGTTTGACATACACCGTACTAAAGACGGCATTCTGGTGGTGCACCACGATTATGACCTGAAGCGGACGGCCGCGAAAGAGGCCAAAATAGCGGAGCTCGCATACGAGGAACTTAAAAAAATAAATGTGGCCGCGCATTTCGCCAAAAACCCGTCTTTCCAGCGGACGCCACGGCTTGAGGAGGTGCTGGATATTATAGAGCCGGCCGCGCGCTGGCTGAATTTTGAGATAAAAAATGACGGCAATGTCTACCCCGGAGTAGAGGAACAGCTGCTGGCTTTTCTGAGAAGCAAGCCCGGACTTTTTGAAAAAGCGGTGGTTTCCAGTTTTGATCAGGGTACTGTCAGGCGTTTTCGCGAGCTTTCGCCGGAACTGCGGCTGGCCTATTTGAGCCATGGTTTAAGCGCTATGCTGCTTACGCCGGCTCTTAAAAAAGCCAAAGCTATCGGTGCGGTGAACTTCCACATCAATTTGCGCCTGGCTTTCAAGCTTAATGTGGCTAAAATAAAAAAAGCCGGTTTCCGCGTCTGCGTTTATACGGTAAATAACAGTAAAGACGCCCTGCGTATGAAAGAAATAGGAGCGGACGGTATTTTCAGCAATTATCCGGATATAATGACTAGATGCGTAGATGCGTAGAGGCAAAGATGCAAAGAGGAAGGAAAATAGAAATTCAGGGGATTCCCATTTCCAAACTGCTACGCATCTAAGTTGCTACGCCTCTGGACTGCTGCGCATTCAACTAACTACCAATTTTATGACTACTTCCGTTACTGAAAGCGAAATTAACCAGGAATCCGCGCGACTGATGGCGCTTGGGCTTCACAGTAAGTGCGTGGAAGGCCGCCGGGACCATATAGCGGCGCTTACGCTTAAAATAAACAGGCTTAAAAAAGAAAAAAACGCCGTGATCTGCGCGCATGTCTACCAGGTGCCGGAAATAATACTGGGAATAGGGGATTTTGTCGGCGACTCCTACAAGCTGGCTGACGATTCGCGCGGGACCGCGGCCGATATTATTGTTTTCTGCGGCGTGCGTTTTATGGCCGAGACGGCGGCCATTTTAAACCCCTCAAAGAAAGTTTATATCCCGTCGCTTGACGCCGGTTGCTCGCTAAGTGAAAGCGTTAAAGCCGAAGATGTGCGCGCGCTTAAGGCCGCCCATCCCGGCGCGCCGGTGGTTACTTACATAAACACCTCCGCCGAAGTTAAGGCGGAGTCCGATTGCATTGTAACAAGCGCCAACGCCGAAAAGATACTGCGCCGCATCTACGAAAAGAATAAAGAGGTTATTTTTATACCGGATAAGTTTATGGGCGCAAACCTGGCTAAAGTTCTGGCTAAAAAGCCGGGTGAAGATATGATCTTATGGAACGGCACCTGTGTGGTGCACGAACATTTTGACGCGCGCGTGATAGCGCTGTACCGTAAAAATTACCCCGGTTTGGCGGTGCTAGCGCACGCGGAGTGCCCCTCCGACATAATAAACGCCGTAGATTACATGGGTGGAACCGGAGACATGATGCGCTATGTGGAAAATACCAACGCCCCGGCTTATCTGCTGGTCACCGAGTGCGGTTTCGGGGAGCTGGCGCGCATAAAATTCCCGGATAAAAATTTTATAGCCATGTGCCGGCTGTGCCCGTACATGAAGGCGGTCACGCTTGAGAATGTTCTTCAAACGCTTGAAAACCCCTCAAAGGAAAAGCTTGTAACAGTCCCCCCCGATACGGCTGACAAAGCCCGCGTAGCCATAGAAAAAATGTTCAAACTCGCCGCTTAAGAATAATAAATGGTAAAACCGGATCTTAGGGATTATACCCGCTCTGAGCTTGCGGAAATAATAGGTTCGCTGGGCGGAAAAAAAACCTGCGCGGCGCGGGTGTTTGACTGTTTGTACAGGAAAAACGCCGAAAGTTTTGACGCGATGTCCGGCATTTCTGAAAGTGTTAAAGGCAAACTTGCGGCAGGGTATTCGTTTGCCCAGTTTCCGGTAATTGGCAGGCAGGTTTCAAAGATTGACGGCACGATTAAACTACTTTTCGCCTTCCATGACGGCGCGACGGTTGAAAGCGTTGTGGTGCCGGGTAAAGGCAGAGTTTCCGCCTGCTTGTCTTCACAGGCGGGGTGCGCCTGCGGCTGCGTTTTTTGTGCCACAGGCGGGCTTGGGTTTAAGCGGGACCTCAAACCCTCCGAAATACTGGGCCAGTTCGCCGCCTGCCTGCGCGAAGCGGGCGGTGTTTTAAACAGCGTGGTGTTTATGGGAATGGGTGAGCCTTTTTTAAACTGGGACAACGTTAAAAAAAGCATTATTATGCTTTCTGATAATAAAGGATATAATTTCCCCCAGTCAAAAATGACGGTGTCAACGGTAGGTATCGTGCCGGTGATAAAGGAGTTGGCGCAGTCCGACCTTAAGATCAAGCTGGCGGTATCCATAATAACCGCCGATGAGAAGCAGAGGGCCGAATTAGTGCCGATGGAAGCAAAATATCCCCTGGCGGAAGTTGTTGAAGCCGCGCGGTATTACTGTCTGGCCCGGAAGGCGCAGGTATTCTTTGAATATATTATTTTTGACGGGGAAAACGATTCTCCCGCGGATGCGGAGAAGTTCATTCGGCTTATAAAGGGTATTGATTGCCGGGTAAACCTGATACCGCATAATCCGGTGTATGGCGCGATAAGCACCTTGCCCCAGTCCGTGCGAGTCAAACAATTCCAGAAACTGATGATAGCGGCCGGGGTAAGGACTTACCTGCGCCTGGAAAAAGGCGCGGATATAATGGCCGCCTGCGGGCAGCTTGCCGGTCAGGGCGCGGTTTCGGGCGCGTGAACGCCGCAATAGCGGTTTAAGCTTTTGGTTTTGGAATGGCTAAATCTCCCACCAGCAACACAAGCCTTTCCGGAAGAAGTTTTGTTAATATCTGAAGAAATTTTATTTCCGGATTAATAATAATCAAATGTCTTTTCCCGCGGGCTTTCTTTAATATCCGTTGTGCCGCGGTATCCGCAGACAAGAGACTCTTTCTGCCGGACGCGGATTTTAACCACGCCGGGGAAGTTGATCGCTCATAAGCATACTGGGGAGTATCTATATCCGCCGGGCATGCGACATAAACGGAAATATTCTTGCATAAAAGTTCCCTGCGAAGCGATCCTGCGAAATTAACCACGCCCGCTTTTGCCGCGCAATATGTTGAATATGCCGCCCCGCCTATTATTCCGAACGCGGATGAAATCATAAGAATACGGGAGCCGGAAGCGAGAAGGGGCAAAAACATACGGGTTGAAATTACCGTCCCGATAAGATCTGTCTTTATGTCCTCCGTCAAAGCATTCATGTCGGTATAATCCGCAAGAAGCCCAACATGTACGACTCCCGCGTTAAGTATCAAAAAATCAATATTTCCGCATAAATCCCTGACTTTTTGGGAAACGGTCTGCATATCAGCAGCAGAACTTACATCTCCCGGCAATCCTATAGCTTCAAACCCCTGCGCTTTAAGGTTCTCAACCGCTTTATTAACTCTGTCTCCGCTGCGCGAAATAATTACCGGGACATATCCCTGCGAGGCCAGTTCTTTTGATAAACTTAAACCCAGGCCCGATGAACCGCCCGTAATAACCGCATATTTTTTATTTTCCATGAGCGCAATGTTTCACTTTAAAAGTTTTGTATAACATCGTCTTCTTTTGTGCTGTTCATTTTCGTAATATTTCCATTGCCCCCTTACATTCATATTTGTTTCAAGCTCAGGACATGCGTATACGGTTTTAACGCCATATTTTATACAAGCTGTTTGAGCTTCGCGCATTAAAATGGCATTGACCCCTTTGCCCTGAAGGTCCTGGCGGACTGTTATAAGGTATAAATCCACAAGGTCATTATGTTTAATTGCTCTTAAAAGACGGATAAAACCAAAAGGGAACAATTTACCTTTTGACTTCTGTAAGGCTTTTGATAACGACGGCATGGTAATACCTATTGCGGCTAACTCATTATTACTATCCACCACTACCTGTATAAAATCAGGATTTACGAAAGAAAAATATTGCCTGATATAAGCTTGTATCTGTATATCAGTTAAAGGAACAAATCCGAACAAATTCTTATACCCGTCATTAAGCAGTTTAAATATTTTTTTTGCGTAAGGAAGCAGATCTTTTGATCTTTTAAGATGTACTACTTTAAGTTTCAAACGGCGTTCGGCAATATTCGCTATGCGGAGAATATCCGGCTGTACTTCGCCCGGGATTTTTATCCTGTATTCAACCCAGTCAGTTTCTTTTACATAGCCGATACGTTCCAGATATCCCGGATAATATGGATAATTATATATGGTCGGTAAAGTTCCTGTTTCATTAAAACCTTCCACCAGCATGCCTTCTTTATCAAAATCAGTAAAACCTAAAGGGCCCTGAATCCCTGTCATGCCCCGCTCTTTTGCCCAGGTCTCAACAGTATTAAACAATGCTTCCGCCACGCTGAAATCTTCTATAAAATCAACCCAGCCGAAACGCGCGTATTTATTTTTCCATAACTCTATATAACGGTCATTTATAATGCCCGCTATTCTCCCCACAATTTCTTTTCCCCTGAATGCAAGAAAATACCTGGCTTTGCAAAATTCAAAAGCGGGATTTTTTTTGGGGTCCAATGTGTTAATTTCATCAAAATATAGGGACGGGACCCAATAAGGATTGTTTCTATAAAGAGTATCCGGGAATACTATAAATTGTTTTAACTGTTTTTTTGTTTTTACTTCTTCTATGTGAATATCCACAAATGTTTCACCTTGTATTCCAGCTCTGCGGGAAATATATGTCCTGCAGCGGGCTGCGCTCTCTATGATACAAAAACGGGGCATTTTAATGAAATTTGCGGGGTGTGAAGCGCAATTCAACGCGGTTTTTCACGGCGGAATTTTTTTTCAAATTTTGTTCCGGTTTCTACGCGTAAAACGGCGGCCGTGTCCCCGGTTACCGCGAAATGCACGTCGTGGTTCCACAGGAAAAATCCCAGGTCCATGCCGTCTTTCATCTGCGCCAGGTCCCGGGCGTTCCGCGGGTCATGCCGGAGCGTATCGGCCACCAGCTTTCCGAAATTTTTTCCGCCCGCCATTTCAATTACCGCGATGTCCTTGCGCGCCTGCGTTGAAAACACCACTTTTAATTCAGGGAAAGCGTTGCGCGTCGTCCAGCCGGCGAGCGCGTGCGCCGCGCTGTCACCCGCGGGAAGGTATGGTTTAATGTCAAGAACCGGCGTGCCGTTTACAAGGTCCAACCCCGACAAATAAAGCGTATCATTCTCCATACGCTCAAGTTTCGCGAGCGATAGCCCGATGGGACTTGGGCGGTGGGGCGAGCGCGAGGCAAAAACCCCTATCTTGCCGCCTTTCAGGCGCGGGGGATGAATTTTCGGGTGAAAGGTTTTATTTGTGTTTAAATGGAACCAGGAGAGCAACCACACATGGCTGAATTCGGCGAGTCCCGCAAGTGAGTGCGCGGGTGAGTATTGCGGATAAATGCGCAGCTTCGCCGAAGCTCCGGGCACCAGTTGCGGCTGGCGCGGAGTCCCGAATTTTTCCTGAAAACATGATTCCAGCACGCCGATTATTTTAAATCCCGTAATTTCAGGATGGGCTGCTTTTTGTTTTGAAAGCATTCTGACTTTTTCCTTTCTTTTTGATGCCCAAAAAGTTCCAAAAAGGTAGCAGGTACCTTCTTACGCCGTAACGCCGTCTTTTACGCCAAAACCCTTATTTCACAAGCACTTTTTTCCGATTATTGCAGAGCTTTTATAAAAAGGTACCTGGTACCTTTTTATAAATAAGACGTTTAATTACTTGCCTACTTTTGCCGCCAGCACTATCAGGCGGTTCTTTTGCGCGGTGAGCGGGCGGCCTTTGAAATCTCCCCAGAATTTAAGGGGCTTAAAACCGGCTTTTTTAAGCGCCGCGCTCATGTTTTTTTTGTCGTAGAGGCGGGTATAAAAACTGCGGCTGGCCGGTTTCCTGCCGGGCTTTAGCACAGTCCAGGTGTTGAAAACCCCTTGCCGGTTTTTTTGTAAAGAGGCATGTTCAAGGTGAAATCCCCCTCCCGGCAGTTCTGTCCAGTTGCGGGGGTGGAAGTGTGTGCGCACAAAATCGCCGTGGATAACGTCTATCATCAGCCTGCCTCCGGGTTTCAGCGCGCGGGCCAGGCCTTTCAAAACTTTTACATCGTCCGATAATTTCCGGAAATAGCCGAAACTGGTAAAAAGGTTAACGGCGGCGTCGAATTCGCTTTTATATTTAAGAGCGCGCATATCGCCGCGCGTCAGACGGAGCGGTATTTTGTGTTTTTTGGCGCGGGCAGCGGCTTCTTTCAGATATTCTTTTGAAAAATCATAGCCGGTGACTTTCAGGCCTTTTTTCGCGAACTCCACTGCGTGCCGGCCCGGTCCGCAGCAGAGGTCAAGCAGCGCGGACCCTTTTTTTAGTTTCAACTGCCTTAAAACAAAACGCGCCTCATGTGGGGCGCGCTCCACTGCCGCCGGTGAGGCAGGGTTATAAAAAGAGTTTTTGAAAAATTTTTTATGCCAGTCGTTCTTCAATTTCATTAGTCAGTAATTGAGTGATTAAGTGATTCGTGATTTAGTTGCAAGAGATTCTGATTCTCTTTCCTGTTTTAATGAATTTTTCAATTGCTTAATCACTGAATTAATCGTCACTTAACTGATCTCTTACCATATTCTTATAAACACCAGGTTCCGAGTCTTCAATAACCGACGCTCCCACGGTTTTTTTGAAGAAATCCACGGGCCCCGCCCAGCCTACTATGGCGTAGCCGTAACCCGCTTCGCGCATGGCTTCAAGTGTTCTTAAAAGCAGCCCCTTGCCAAGCCCCCCCGCGCGTTCCCCCTCCGCCACGCCTATTGGTCCGAAAAAGCCCCTGGCTGTGGAATCGTAGCAGGCAAAACCAAGCATGCGGCCGTTCTTAACAGCGATAAAAATGCCGGGAGGGTTTTGCGAAAATGCCACTTCCGCCTCGCTTGCCCATGCCTTTGAGAAATTCGCCTGCACCCAGCCGGCCACCGCTATTTTTTCGGGGCCGATGGCCCGTTTTATCTCAACGCCTTTTTCTTTAAGCGCGGAGTAAAGCCCGCCGCTTTCCGGCAGGGTGTAAAGCTTTACCAGCAGGTCAGCCATTACTGGTCCTCCTCAACGGTATCTGTGGAGTTATTCTCCTGGAAATATGCGGGGTTATCTGCCGGCGGCTCCTGACTTAAGTCGGAGGCTGTTTGCGGGTTTTGAGAGGGCTGTCCGGCCTTTTTTTTAATATTCCCGGCCGCGGACTTTTTTCTTTTTTTTATTTTTTTTGAGGCGGCTTTGGTTTTTGGTTTGCCCTTTATTATGGGGTCTGCCTTCTTGTCAAATTTGTATGACGGCGGCGTACCCACGGACTTGAATTTATATTCGGAGGCCGGCTCCGGCGCCTTTTTTTTCTTTTTGGCCTTTTTTTTCTTCGCCGCCGCTTTTTTGGGCGCGGGCTTGGCTGGCGCGGACATTTTAAATCCTTCATCAGGCGGCGCCGCGGTTTCATCCTGCGCCAAAACGGGCCCGCAGACCGCCGTGAGGGCGAACGCAGTTAAAAAAAATTTTAATAGATTCTTCATGTGAGTATTATACCCTCTTTCCCGGTTTTAGGAGCAAATTCCGCGGCTTTTACAACCGCCTCAAGCAGGCAGGCCAGCGTTACCGGGCCCACCCCGCCCGGAACGGGCGTGGCGGCGGCAACGGAGCCTTTTATATCCTCAAAATCCGTGTCTCCGCACATTTTCCCGTTCTCGTCAAAATTTGTGCCCACATCTATTATAACCGCGCCCTTTGAAAGCATTTCTTTTTTTATCCAGCGCGGTTTGCCCGCCGCGCTTATCACTATATCGCTTCTTTTAAAAACCCCGGGCAAGTCCGGCGTTTTTGTATGGCAAAGCGTAACGGTGGCGTCAATCATTGTGAGCATCAGCGCGAGCGGCTTGCCCACCACCGCTGAGCGGCCCGCCAGCGCCACATTTTTCCCGCGCGGGTCTATGGCGTAATGCTTCAGCAGCCGTGTAACGGCTAAAGCCGTGCAGGGCGTGAAAAATCCGCCGGTTTCAATTTCGCTGTATTTTTTCGCGATTAAAAGCCGTCCGAGATTCAGGGAGGACATGCCGTCCACATCTTTTGACGCCGGCAGGCAGTCCCAGGTTTCCGGTATTTCAAAACCGTCCGGCAGGGGACGCTCTATCATTATGGCGTCGCAGCCCGCGTCGGAGCCAAGGGCGGCAAGCAGCCGCTTAAACCCGGCGTAACCCTCTTTTTCTTCCGGTTTGAGCAGTTTAACCTTTATTCCCAGTTTCTCGCAGGCGGCTATTTTCATTTTCACGTAAACGGCCGAGGGGGAATTTTCAAAATAGTTTATTACCGCAAGCGCGGGAGAGCGCCCAAGCCTGGCGGTTACGGCGGCTATTCTGGGCGGCAGTGAGTTTAAAATGGAGTTTGAAAGGGTTTTTCCCTCAAGCAGCTGCATTGACTATATGTTATAAAATTAAAGGCCGCATTCAAAAACATGCCGGTTTTTTTATTATACTATTGTTGAAATAAGCCGGATTTTGTCGTTTAAAGAGGCGATTTACGGAAAGAATAATCGAACACCCCGTGCTTGAGCCGGAAGAAAAAAAGAAACTCCGTTTTACTTTTGAAGGAAGGGAACTGGAGGCCTTTGAAGATGAGGTTATTTCTTCCGCTTTGATCGCCGCGGGAATTAAGATTTTCAGCCATCATAAAAAAGACGGCAGCCCGCAGGGCATCTTTTGCGCGAACGGCCAATGCGCCCAATGCACCGTGGTCGCCGATGGTCTGCCGGTTAAGGCCTGCGTCACCAAAGTAAAGGAAGGTATGAAGGTTGCCGCGCTTAACGGCCTGCCGAAAATGCCGCGGACCGTATGCGTGCAGGAATTAGGGCGCGTTGAGGAAATTGAAACGGACGCGCTTATAGTGGGGGGAGGGCCCTCGGGGCTTGCCGCCGCGGCGGAGCTTGGAAAGCTTAACATCCCTACGCTTATAATAGACGACAAACACAAGCTTGGCGGCAAGCTTGTGCTGCAGACGCATAAATTTTTCGGGTCGGTGGAGGATTGTTTCGCCGGCACGAGAGGCATAGATATCGCCGACAAGCTTGAAGACCGGCTTAAGGCGTATCCTTCCGTTAAAGTGTGGACGAACGCCGTCTGCGCTGCCGTTTTTTCCGACAAGCGCGCGGGGGTGGTTTACAACGGGGTCTATTACCTTATAAAGCCCAGGGCTTTTATAAGCGCCACCGGCGCGAGGGAAAAAACTCTGGCTTTCGCCGGCAACACCCTGCCCGGAGTTTACGGCGCGGGGGCTTTTCAGACTTTAGTCAACCGCGACCTGGTGCGGCCCTCAAAAAATCTGTTTATAGCCGGCGGCGGCAATGTGGGGCTTATCGCCGCGTACCACGCGTTACAGGCCGGAATAAAAGTGGCCGGCCTTATAGAAGCCCTGGACCATTGCGGCGGCTACAAGGTGCATCTGGATAAAATAAAGCGCCTGGGCGTGCCGGTTTATACCCGTCACACCGTAGTCAGTGCCAATGGGAAAAACGGGGTGGAGTCCGTTACCATGGCGCAGGTGGACGCTGATTTCAAGCCGGTTAAAGGCACAGAAAAAACCTTCGCGGCCGACACCCTGCTGGTGGCGGTGGGCTTAAATTCTGTGAGCGAATTTCACGACCAGGCAACAGCTTTCGGTATGAACGCGTTCGTGTGCGGAGACGCCGAGGAAATAGCTGAGGCGTCGGCCGCGATGTTCAGCGGCAGGATAACCGCGCACAAGGTGCTTAAAAGCCTTGGTGTGATGACGGGTCCCGTGCCGCAGTTCTGGTTTGAGCGCCTGCAAACCCTGAAATCGCGCCCGGGTATTACTCAGGAACGCGCCGTAACGGACAAGGATAAGGCGGTTTATCCCGTGCTTCACTGCCGCCAGGAAATCCCCTGCGACCCGTGCGCTACGGTCTGCCCTAAAAAATCCATAAAAATACCGAAGAACGACATGATGGCCGTCCCAAAATTTGAGGGGGAGTGCATAGGGTGCTTTAAATGCCTGCTTATCTGCCCGGGGCTTGCCGTTACCATTGTTGACAAGCGTAAAGACCGGCAATTACCCACGGTAGCGCTTCCGTTTGAAATAGGCCGCGGCCTAGTAAAAAAAGGCGACTCTGTAAAACTTACTGACTGCGAAGGCGCGGAGCTTGGGGACGCGCAGGTGGTGGACGTGAAGGATTTTAAGGCTGAGAATACTCTGATAGTAATAGCCAAAACAACGGCCGCCGCAGCCGATAAGGCTGCCGGGCTTAAGCTTTATAAGGCGCAGAATCCGCAAACAGCGGGCGGTGATTTTTCCAGCATGTCCGACGAGGTGATTATCTGCCGCTGTGAACGGGTGAGCCTGGGCGAGATCCGCAAGGCTATCCGTTCCGGCATACGGGATTTAAACCAGCTTAAAGCCGTTACACGCGCCGGCATGGGCGCCTGCGGGGCTAAAACCTGCGCTTCACTTATTGCTGGAATTTATAAAAGCGAGGGCGTGGACCTTAAAGAAGTTACGGCATTAAGCCAAAGGCCGCTTTTCGCGGAAGTGCCGCTCGGAACGTTCTCAAATATCAAGTGCCGTACAGAGGAAGAAGAAAAGGCCTCCTGGAGCGGGTTTTAGGAAAGTAGGCAGTGCTCAGTGGACAGTATTATGCTGACCACCGATCACTAACCACTAACCACTGAAAAATGGAGATTTTATGAGTGGAAACGATTACGATGTAATAATTATTGGCGCTGGTTCCGTGGGTGTGCCGCTTGCCATGTCCTTGGCCGAACGCAAGTTGAAAACGCTGGTCCTTGAGGGAGGGCCCTCGGTGGGACAGGGGCAGAATAAATGCGCCATAGGGGGCGTGCGCGCCACCCATTCCGACGGCGCCAAAATAAAGGCCTGCCTGCGCAGCCTTGAAATTTTTTCCACCTGGAAGGAAAAGCGCGGCGACGATATAGGCTGGATCAGGGGCGGTTACGCCTTCCCGGTTTATGAGGAGGCTGACGAGGCTGTGCTGAAAGAGCTGCTTAAGATACAGCTCAGCTTCGGCCTGAATATCGGCTGGCTGGCGCCGGATAAAATGCGCGTTCTGCTGCCCGGCATCACCGAAAAGGAGCTGCGCGGCGGCACCTACGCGCCCGACGACGGCTCGGCCTCGCCGCTGCTGGCTATAAACGCGTTTTACAGGAGGGCGCTGGTTTTGGGAGCTGAGTTCCGCTTTAAGGAGCCGGTGACGGAGATAATTTCCGGAAACGGCATGGTAACAGGGGTTGTTACCGCGCTGGGCCGTTACCGCGCCAGGTGGGTGGTAAACGCCGCCGGGGCTGACGCCGCGGAGGTGTCGGACATGGCCGGCGTAAAAGTTCCTGTAAACCCCGACTGCCACGAAGCCGGAATTACCGAGCCGGTTGAAAGATTTTTTGAGCCGATGGTGGTGGACATACGGCCCGGAGACAAGTCCAAGAATTATTATTTTTACCAGAATTCCGAGGGGCAGATAGTATTCTGTCTCACGCCGCGGCCGCCAATCTGGGGCAAAGACACGCGCTCCACTTCCCAATTCCTGCCAGAAGTTTCAAAGCGCATGACAGCGCTTATGCCGAACCTGGCAAACATTAAGGTGCGCCGTACCTGGCGCGGCCTGTACCCCATGACGCCGGACGGATTTCCCATAGTTGATTTCCCGGCGGCGCTTAAGGGCTACGCGCTGGCGGTGGGTATGTGCGGCCAGGGTTTTATGCTGGGTCCCGGCCTCGGCGAAGCCATCGCCGCCCATATAGCGGGAAAACCCTCCGCGGACGATAAAGAAATATTGGCGGGTTTCCGCCTTGAGCGCAATTTTTCCGGTCAGGAAAAATTGAAGTAAATAGCGATTAAGCCTGTAATTAAAACTTGTGATTTTGTTGTCTGCCGGCAGGCACAATGCAATAAAACCGGGCATCGGCGCGTTATATTGTGGAACACAACAACCAGGCGGATAGGCAGTAGGTATTAGGCATAGGCAATTAGACCATTTAGGACAGAATCCGATTTGACTAGCAGCCTAATAGCCTGCAGCCTTAAGCCTATCTTAACAGTCCAAACAATCTGAGTCGCTATTATTATGACCATTAATAAAAAATTCCTCATACTGCCTGTGGTTTTACTGCTGACCGGCAGCGCGGCAGCGCAGAAGCGGCTTGACCTTAACTGGGACGATGCCCGGCGGCTGGCCGCGGAGCATAACCCCTCAGTTAAAGCCGCGCGCGCCTTAAGGGAACAGGCCGGCTATAATTACCTGGCCGGGCTTAATTCCTACCTGCCGCAGGTGGGTATTTCGCATTCGGTATCCAGGAGCGGCGGGGATAATTCTTCTCCGTCCACCGGCTGGAGTGCCTCCATCTCGGCTTCCGAGGACCTGCTGAACCTGAGGACGGTTTCCAGCGTCAGGGCCAGCCGTATAGCCAAGGAAAAGGCGGAGGCCGACTACCTGGACGCATCGGCTTCGGCCCGGCAGACGCTGGCCGGAGCCTTCGTGGATCTGCTCTTCGCACAGAAAAGAATAGAGGTGCAGAAAAAAATTCTCAGCATAAGGCAGGAAAACGCCAGGCTTATACGGCTGAAGTATGAAAGCGGCATGGAGTCCAAGGGCAACGCGCTATACACCGAGGCCCTGGCCGAAAATTCCGCTGTTTCCGTTAAAAGAGCTGAGCGTCAGCTGGTCATGGGGCAGCGCGCCCTTCTAGAGGCCATAGGTTTGGAAGGCAATGCCCAGGTAACAGTGAGCGGCGATATAAGCGTTCCTTCCTTCACGCTGGACGAGGCGCGCGTGAACCGGGCGCTGGAGAAATCCCCCCGCATCGTATCGGCCAGGAAGACCCTGGAGTCAGCAAATGAGAGAACCAGTTCCGCCCGCTATTACGCGATGCCCACCCTGCGGGCCAGCCAGTCCTACGGATGGAGCGGCGACACTGAATTCCCGCAGGACGGACAATGGTCTCTTGGATTAAGCCTGAGCATCCCCATCTTTTCCGGCGGGCCTACCTATTATTTTAACACGCTGTCGGCCGCAAAAAAATCCCTGACCGCCGCCGAGGAGAATTTCAAGGCCGAAAGGATAGCTCTTGCCGCTTCGCTGCGCTCCGGCTACGACGACTACCTGAGCGCCGCCGAAACGGCGCTCGCCGGCATTTCTCTGTTAAAGGCCAACGATGAGCGCTTCAAGGAAGCCCGGATAAAATATATGGCCGGCAAGATAAGCTTTATAGACCTGGAGAACGTGGAACAGAATTTTGTGGATTCGGATTTAAACCAGTTGGATTACGCCCGCACCGCTCATAGCCGAAAGCTCTCGCTGGAGCAGATGCTGGGTGTGGGTATAGAGGAGTAAATAATATGAAGAAATTTATCATCATCCTTATGGTTGCCGCGCTGGCCGGCGGCGGCTGGTACGCTTTCAAAAAAAAGAGCGGCAACGGCAAGCCGAAATATATCAGCGCGCAGGCGGAGCTGACGGACCTTTCGGAGGTGGTGGATACCACCGGCGTGATAGCCCCGGAAAACCGCGTGGAGATAGAGCCCTCCGCTTCGGGCCGCATAGAGGAGATACTTGTAGACGAAGGCGAAACTATAAAGGCCGGGGAAGTGCTGGCGCTGATGAGCTCTTCGGACCGGGTAGCCATACTGGACGCCGCGCGCGCCGCGGGCGATGACCAGTACAACCAGTGGAAGGAAACCTACAAGCCCATTAAAATTATTTCCCCGATAAGCGGGACGCTGATACTCAAGAATATAGTGGAAGGTCAGACCGTGAACTCGGGTACCGTGCTGTTCGCCATATCCGACAAGCTGCTGGTTGCGGCCAGCCTTGATGAGTCGGATGTGGGCAGGGTAAAACCGGGCCAGCGGGCCGTCATAGTGCTGGATTCTTACCCGGATAAAAAGGTTCGCGGCACGGTTTTTAAAATACTAGACGAGGGAACCATCAAGAGCAACGTGGTCACCTATACCGTAAAAATACGTCCGGATAAAGTGCCGGCATTCTTCCGTTCGCAGATGACAGCTAATATAAAAATAACCATTTCCGAGCGCAAAAATATTCTGCTGCTGCCGGGCATAGCGGTTACCACCAACCCGCAGGGCGAGACGGCGGTGATAAGAGAATTTAAGGACGGCGTTCCGGTCTACGCCGCGGTGGAGACCGGCCGGAACGAGGGCGACAAAATTGAGATAGTTTCCGGGTTGAAAGCCGGGGAGACGGTCCTTTACCCTGAAAATGGGTATACAGCGCAGGTAGATTCTTCCGGCAAGAATCCCCTGATGCCCAGCCGGCCGAATATCCCGCGCGGCGCCCGCAGGGCGATGCACTAGGGAACTACGCCGCGCGGCGCAGTTCTGCCATATGCTGCTGTTACAGCCGCGCCATAAGAGCGCCGCGCCCGCCATATGCCATAGGCAGAAAGGTTGCCATATGTTTTTTAGGAGTTCTCTTGTTGTGTATGGCCTAAGGCTTATGGCCTACGGCGGCGAGATTGAGCACTTATGATTGAACTTAAAGGCATCAAAAAAAAATACCAGATGGGAGACGAGCCGCTTGAGATTCTGAAAGGAGTGGACCTGTCAGTTAAAGAAGGCGAATTCGTGGCTATCATGGGCCCGTCCGGCTCCGGCAAGTCCACGCTGATGCACATACTGGGACTTCTTGACCGGCCCAGCTCCGGTTCCTATAAGCTTTTCGGCAGGGAAATATCCGATCTGAACGACGTGGAATTGTCCTACCTGCGGGCGCGCATACTAGGTTTCGTGTTCCAGCAGTTCAACTTGCTGCCGCGCATCAGCGCCGCCGCCAACGTGGCCCTGCCTCAGATATACCTGGGAGAGAAGGCCCGTCCGCATGAAGCCGTAAAGTACCTGGAACAGGTGGGACTTGCGGACCGCACAGACCATAAGCCCAACCAGCTCTCCGGCGGCCAGCAGCAGCGTGTTGCCATTGCCCGTTCGCTGGTGAACTCCCCCAAGATAATTTTCGCCGACGAACCTACCGGCAACCTTGCTTCGGACCAGTCCAACGAGATAATGGCTATTTTCCGCAAGCTCAACGAGCGCGGCATCACCATAGTCATAGTAACCCACGAGCCCGAAATCGCTGCCTGGGCCGACCGTATAATAAAACTCAAGGACGGCCTTATAGTCGAGGATGTTTCCAAAAAAGGCCCGGCAAAAAAAACCGCGGTTGAAATGAGGCTGAGCATTCCTAAAACGTTTTTTTTGAGCTGGCGCGAGGTGGGCGAGAACCTGCGCTCTTCAGTCAACTCTATTATCAGCAACAAGACCCGCTCGCTGCTGACCATGCTGGGGATAATTATAGGCGTCGGCGCGCTTATCGCCATGCTGGCCGTGGGTACCGGGGCCCAGCGGTCCATACAGAAGCAGATGTCTTCGCTTGGCACCAATCTGCTGGCAGTGATGCCCGGCATGTTTCGCCAGGGCGGCGCGGGACTGGGCGCCGGAGCCGTCAGCCGTCTTACCATAGAGGACGCCAGGGCCATAAGGGAGCAGGTCCCGAATATCACCAGGACCGATTCCAATGTTTCCGGCAACGCCCAGGTGGCCTACGGCGCAAACAACCAGCGCACTAATATTACCGGGGTTACCGCCGTTTACGCCACAATGCGTAACGCCCAGCCTTATTACGGCCGCTTCTTTTCCGATGCTGAGGGCGCCCGGCTGGCCAAGGTGGCGCTGGTGGGTAATACCGTTGTAAAGGAGCTCTTCGGCGGCGCGAATCCGGTGGGCAAGACCATAAAGATAAACAGTAAATATTTTACCGTTATAGGCGTGCTGCCGCTGAAAGGCGCGCAGGGCCCGCGCGATCGGGACGACGTGGTGATAGTGCCGCTGCAGACCGCCATGAAAATTGTGCTGGGGAAAACCTATATAGATTCGGTCTGGGTGGAGGTGTCCGACTTCAGTCTTATGCCCGATGTGCAGGAGAAAATAAAGGCGCTGATGCGCAAGCGGCACAATGTGCCGGCCCACAAGGACGACGATGTGATGCTGATGAACATGGCCGAGATGCAGACCATGATGACCGGCACCATAAAAACCTTCAGTACGCTGCTTGGCATGATAGCCGGCATCTCGCTGATAGTGGGCGGCATAGGCATCATGAACATCATGCTGGTGAGCGTAAGCGAGCGCACCAAGGAGATAGGACTAAGGAAAGCTATCGGCGCTACCAGCCGGGCCGTGCTGCTGCAGTTCCTTATAGAGGCGGTAATAGTTTCCGTGTTGGGGGGAGTGCTTGGAATAATTGCCGGTGCGGCCAGTTCGCTGATACTTTCAAAAATTTCCGGCTGGGCTGTTTATATCTCGCCATTTTCCGTCGCGCTGGCTTTCGGTTTCTCGGCCGGGGTGGGCATTGTTTTCGGCTTCTGGCCGGCAAAAAAGGCTTCGCTCCTTTCTCCCATAGACGCTCTGAGGTATGAATAGGCAGGAAGTCATAAGCCGGATTTAAAGCGCTGAAGTAACCTTGTTTCTGAATTTAAATTAGATTCTGCCGTTTTTAATCTGTTTGGAAACACAAAGCCGGTTATGGTGCAAAAATAGATTATTTGTGCAAAAATGTCTTTGGCACTGGACAATTAAGCTCCGGTGTACTAGACTTTATATATAAAGGCAGGTATCAAATACAATTACGAGGTAATAGATTATGAAGTTCATAAATATATTGCCGGCAACTTTCATTATCAGTCTTCTCTTGATAAACTCCCACTCAGCTGGCGCAATCGGGGAACAATCCTCTTTTGACCAGCTTGGTGAAATCACTCAAAGCATACAGGTGCTTCCCGGCGGTCCGCTTCCCGCTCAGGCGCCTGTCGCGTCCCCCGTGAAAGCGGGGTTGGACCTTACTGAAAAGTTCTGGCGCATCTCGTCTGCCGCGCATCTGGCGCTGAGCGACCAGGAGAAGGCGGAGCTCAGAAAATTCAAAATACTGCTGGTCCCCGGTTTCCTTTCCAACATCGTCACAAAACCAGTGGTGGTACTGGGAATTAAGGTAACTATCGGTCACTACTTTACCGACCAGATGAAAGTCTTCAGGGAACTGGGAATTGATTATAAACTGGTTGAGATAGAATCCGAAGCGATCCCCGCGGATAATGCCGCTAAAATAGCCCGTGAGATAGACTCGTCGGATAAACCGGTAATAATAATGGGACACAGTAAAGGCGGTCTGGACACACTTGAGACCCTTATTCACAGGAAAGACCTTATATCCAAAGTCAGGGGGATAATCACTATTCAGACTCCTTATTTCGGTTCCCCTATTGCCGACAGTATCCTCAAAGACCCGGTTCTAAAACAGATAGCCGCCAGTCTTTTGCAGAGTATGGGCGGGGCGTTGGATTGTTTGCTCAGCATTACCGCTGTGCAGCGGGAAAAGTATTGCCAGGAACATCTTGCCGACATAAATGAAATAGTCGCGGCAGTTCCCGTAATATCGTTCGGGTCATGGAAAGATAAAGAGTATTCAAAAATTGACACAATACTGAAGCCTCTCAGGGATGTGTTGCTGAGGATGGGTTTCAAAAATGACGGACAGGTTCCAATTTACAGTACGCTACTTCCGGGAGCGGGTTATATAAGTATAGAAGGCCCCGATCACTTTGTAACAGTTATGAGCACCGGCCCTATTCTTAAATTTGACAGGGACAGGTTCACTAAAACACTTTTACTGATGCTGGTACGTCCTTAAATTATATCAGCGGAGCATAATTCAATAATCAGGTCCCCGTCGTCCCATGGGAGCGCCCCGTTTGCAGGGTGTATGTTGTTTTGTCGGGGGAAATGGTGAATTATTTGTGTTATAAAAAGCGCGGGCGGCGGGGTAATTTAGTATTATGTAGGCTTGAACGATGGGACACGGCCTGAACCGGTGTGCCGGAAGGTTCTAAATGTCCCACCCCTAAGTGTGGTTTTTGGAGGCAATAATGATAAGTATTTCCGTTAAATGCCCGCGTTGCGGCAAATCGCTTGTGAGCGCCAATAAAAAGCTGGATAATGCTCCGGCGCTTGAAGTGAATCTGACCTACGCGGGAAAACACGCCCCCCTGTATCTCAGCTCACTCTACGGCAGCTATATGGTTGAGACCGGACTTAATGTGCCGCTCGGTAAAGTGGCCGGTTTTCGCTGCCCCCACTGCAAGGCTGACCTGAAAATACCCAGGAAATGCGAGGCCTGCGGCGCGCAGATGGTGGCTTTTGACCTTAAAGAGGGCGGCCAGGTGCAGTTTTGTTCAAAGCGCGGCTGCAAAAAACATCTTCTTGAGTTTCAGAACCCGGACAATGAAGTGCAGGCTTTTTACAAGTCCTACCTGAAAGCGATGAAATAAGGGTCTGCTTTCAGCGGCCCTAATCATGGCTGAAACTGAGCATAAAAGTTTTTCCAGGATCCCTCTGCTTGTCACCCTGTTGCCGCTGATGCTTCTGGCGGCGGGGGTGTGGTATTATGCCGCCAAACACGGCGGGGACGGCCCGGCCCCAGTCCCAGTTTCCGCTGATTTCGATTTTGGCGGTAAGGCGCTGGTGACCGGGACTCTGTCTAAGGCGGATGGGCCTGCTTCGCTTAATAATAGCTTCGCAGGACCACGTCCCTTCGAAGCCTTGGCGAAGAAGGACGGGCCAGCGCCGGTGGCCGGCCCTTTTGTTATTGAGGCCGCCTTTGAGGTGAAGGGCGACAGTAGTTTTAAAAGTCAGGTTATGCATTCGCTTAAACTTATCTGGCTTTCCGACAGGGAAGATTTTTTATTTGTTAAAAAATACCTTTCTGTTATAAGAAATGAGGATAAGACGGGATTTTACCTTGATAACGGCCGGCCGGTCGCCGCGCTTTCAAAAGCTCAGGCAAACCGTTCTCTTACCTGGTGCGCCGGGCTTATAGCCCACCAGGCCTTCCACGCCTACATTAAATTTCACTCCCAAAAAAAACAACAAAAGGTCCGGCCGCCTCTTCCCGGCGATAAAGACGAGCGAAAACTTTTTATTAATCCGGCGGTTATCAATTACACCAGCCTTAACAGCATTATTGATATGGAAGCCAGGGCCTGCTCTTTTCAAGTGGAAATACTTCGTAAAATAGGCGCGCCGCGCATGGAAATTAACGCTTTGCTTAAAAGGGCCCCGCGCGATTTCAGCGTTTCCCACGACGGCAATTATTCCATAAAACCATAAAAATAGGGTAGAGGGTGGAGGGTGAAGAAGTCAGTAACTCCTAAACCCTAAACCCTAAACCCTCTACCCTCTAATTATGCCGTTAATCAAGGAATTAAACATCGGGTCGTTAAAACTTAAAAGCAATCTTTTTCTTGCCCCCATGGCGGGCATAACCAGCCAGGCATTCAGAGTTCTGGCCTCTGAGGGTGGAGCGGGCCTGGTGGTAACGGAAATGATTTCTGCCGACAGTATACGCTATGCCAACAGGAAATCCTTTAAAATGCTGGAACTTTCCCCGGCGGAGCATCCGGTGGCGGTGCAGCTTTTCGGCGCGGAACCGGCTGCTCTGGGGCTTGCGGCCCGGGCCGCGGTTGAGGCAGGGGCCGACGCCATAGATATAAACGCCGGCTGCCCGGTTAAAAAAATACTGCGCAGCGGCTCCGGCGCCGCCTTGATGAAAAAACCGCTTCTACTTGCTGAAATAGCGCGCACAGTCCGCAAATGCGTTAAAGTGCCGGTAATGATAAAGTTCAGGCCGGGCTGGACCGAAAAAGAGCTTTTAAGCCCTGAACTGGCAAAAATGATGGAGGAAGAAGGGGTTTCCGCCATAACGCTGCATGGGCGTTCTGTTTCCAGTATGCATTGCGGGCCTATAAATCTTGAAGCCCTGCGCCTGACGGCAGCCGCCGTTAAAATACCGGTTATAGGCAACGGCGGGGTAAATGGTCCGGCAGAGGCGCGCGCCATACTTGAAACCGGCTGTGCCGGTGTGGCCATAGGCCGGGGGGCGGTTCATAACCCCGCCATATTCAGGGAAATTGCCTGTGACCTTGGGGGGCTTGCTGCCCGGCGGCTTGATAGCGGCGGCCGGATAAAGCTGTTTTTAAGGTTTCTTGAGCTGAACGCCGGGCTTTACGGGGAAGAGCGCGGCCTTGCCTCCGCCCGGAAGCTTGTGGGCTACTGGCTTAAAGGTCTGCCCGGCAGCGCGGCCGCGCGCTCCGCCTTTATGAGCCTTAAAACCCTTAAAGAGGCCAGGGCCCTTTTGATACAATATACTGGAGAAGCGGATAGCGATTGCTAAGGTTGCAGGTAGCAGGTCACAGGTGACAGGCAGAGGGTGGCCTTCCGATTTTCCCGCCAAACGGCGGCGGGTCCGTCTCTGGCGGAAATGTTTAAATAGTTGCCTCTCAGCCGGCCACCTGTTCCCTGCAACCTTGCCTCATTTAATTTTATGGCCCACATTGAAACTCCTGAAACGCCTTTAATGCAGCAATACCAGACTTTAAAAAGTTCGTACCAGCACGCCATACTTTTTTTCAGGCTCGGCGATTTTTACGAAATGTTCTCTGAAGACGCCGTCACGGCCAGCGCGCTTCTCGGCCTTACCCTTACCGCCCGCAATGGCGTGCCCATGTGCGGGATACCTTACCACTCCGCTTCAGGGTACATTTCAAAATTACTCGCGGCCGGCCGCAAAGTGGCTATTTGCGAGCAGACCGCGCCCTCCGGCGACGCAAAAAAAACAAAGCTTTTCAAACGGGAAGTGGTGCGTCTTATAACGCCCGGAACCATAGTGGAAGACGAATTACTGCAAACCAGGTCTTCCAATTATCTGCTCGCGCTTAAAATTGATATTGTGGGCTGGGGACTTGCCTATATTGACGCTTCCACCGGCGAGTTTTTCGCCACCCAGAACTTGAACGACCCTGATTTATCCTGCCTGCTTGCTATGGTTTCGCGCCTGGCTCCTTCGGAAATTATAACAGGGCCGCTTACCCTGGCCGCGCTGAAAAAAAGGAATATCTCTTTTTCCGGAGCGGAAATAACCGAATATGAGCCGGCGCAGGCCAAGGTTCCCGGCTGGGCGCTTGAACGCGTGTGGCAGAAGCACGGGCTGGCCGCGGATACGGCCGCCGCAGCGGCCGCCTATCTGCGCCAGAACCAGCCCGGCCTTATAGAGGCCTTTTCCCCCTCTTTTTCCGAGCCTTCAAACCGCCTTCAACTGGACGAATCGGCTATAAAAACGCTGGAGCTTGTGGACGCGCAATACGAAGATGACTCAAAAACGCTGTGGGGCGCGCTTGATATGGCAAAAACTTCAATGGGTTCGCGTCTGCTCAAAAGATGGCTGCTTGAGCCGCTGGCCGAACCGCACGCCATAAACCTTCGTCAGAACTTTACCGCGTTCCTCGCTGAAAACCGTGAATCCAGGGAGAACCTTTCCGCGATACTTTCCCAGATACCTGACATTGAGCGGCTGCTCGGCAGGGTGCTGGCGCGCAGCGCTAGCCCGAGGGATCTGGCGGCTGCGCGCAAGGCGCTTGGCCAGCTGCCGCGCCTGAAACTGCTTTTAAGTTCCGCCGATTTCTTTGAGTGCGTGCCGGAGCTTGCCGGCCGTCTTGCCGCGGTTTCCCCCGCCCTCACGGCGCTGCGGGAAAAAATTGAAGCCGCGCTCGCGGATAATCCTCCCGCCAGAGTTTACGACGGCGGGGTGATAAGGGAAGGTTTCAGCGCCGAGCTTGACGAACTCCGTTCAACCCGCAGGAACAGCCAGAAACTGCTGTCGGAAATAGAAATGCGCGAGAGGAATAAAACCCAGATTTCCTCGCTTAAGGTGGGCTATAACAGCGTGTTCGGCTACTATATAGAGGTCACCAAAAGCCACTTGCCGAAAGTGCCGCATTATTACACCCGCAAGCAGACACTTGTTAACGCCGAACGGTTCATTACCGAGGAGCTTAAAATACTTGAAGGTAAGATACTGGGAGCGGAAGAGCGCATCAGTAAACTGGAAAGCCTGCTTTTTTCGGAACTGAAGGAAACAACGGCCGGGGCCTTAAAGGAATTACGTGTCTTCGCGGTCAGTGCGGCTGAGCTGGACGTGTTCTTCTCTCTCGCCGAGGCCGCCGTTAAATACGATTTTGTCCGCCCCGTTATAACAAGCGGGGACGAGCTGATAATAGAGGAAGGGCGCCACCCCGTTGTGGAGAAATACCTGAGCGCGGGAGCGTTCGTACCAAACGATTTACGCATCAGCGGCAAGGACCCACAGATAATTATTCTTACCGGCCCTAACATGAGCGGCAAAAGCGTGTATTTACGGCAGACCGCCGTTATAGTGATACTCGCGCAAATAGGCTCTTTTGTGCCGGCTAAGGCCGCCACCGTAGGGGTTGTGGACCGGATAATGACGCGCATAGGCGCGCAGGACCGCCTGGCCAGGGGCGAGTCTACCTTCATGGTGGAAATGCGCGAAACAGCTTCCATCTTAAACCTTGCCACGCCAAAAAGCCTGATACTTCTTGATGAGGTGGGGCGCGGCACTTCAACCTTTGACGGCATTTCCATCGCCTGGGCTGTGGTGGAGCGGCTGTATGGGGGACACCGCAGCTGCGATGTTCCCTCTTCCGGGGCGAAAGTGCTTTTTGCCACGCATTATTTCGAGCTCACTGAGCTTGCGGAAAAATTCGCCGGTATTAAAAATTTCAATATCGCCGTTAAGGAATGGACCAGCACCGCTGGTAAGACAGAGGTGGTGTTCCTGCACAAAATAACTCCCGGTCCCGCCGACAAATCCTACGGCATACATGTGGCCCAGCTGGCAGGGCTTCCCGACTCTGCCATTCAGCGTGCGCGCGAAATTCTGCGCGTGCTTGAAACCAAGGGCAACATACAGGCCGGAGCCGCAGAAGATAACGCGGCTCCCATGCTGCCTATTTTCTCAAGCCACCCTGTGCTTGATGAAATAAAGATGTGCGACCCGAAGAATATGACCCCCATGCAGGCCCTCCAGACCGTGGAGGACTGGAAAAAGCGCCTGGACTGACCCGAATTCCACATAAAACTGCAATATGGTAACACAATACCGATTCAGGTAGCAGTTATAGGTATTATATCACCGGATTTCATGTCACCGGATTTCCAGGAGTGAATAGGTATTGTTCCCGCGTATTCCAAGTATTGTAAAATAAAGATATGCCGGAAATTAAAGTTCTGCCTGAAGAAGTGGTGGCAAAGATCGCGGCGGGCGAGGTTATAGAGCGGCCTGCTTCGGCGCTTAAGGAATTAATTGAAAATGCCCTGGATGCCGGCGCCTCTAAAATTGAAATAGAAATAGAAAAAGCCGGTAAAAAGCTTATCCGTGTGCGTGATGACGGAAAAGGCATGGACAGAGAAGATCTGCTTCTCTCTCTCGGCCGCCACGCCACCAGCAAGATAAACTCTTTTGAGGACCTGGACAAGTTAAACACTTTCGGCTTCCGGGGCGAGGCCCTGTATTCCATTTTTGCCGTTTCAAAACTGTCCATCGCAAGCGCAAAAAAGGGCGCCGAGTGCGGCTGCGCCGTAATCGGGGAGGGCGGTAAAGTAACAAAGGAAATGCCCGCCACCCCGGTTAAGGGCACCACTGTGGAGGCAGCCGGGCTTTTTTTTAATATCCCCGCGCGCGCCAAATTCCTTAAAAGCGACAATACGGAACGCGGCCAGCTTATGAAGACGGTGGAAGAGGCCGCGCTGGCGAATTTAAACACCGCGTTCATGCTTAAAATTGACGGGGCCGAAATGTTCTCTCTGCCGGTAATTGCCGGTGGAGAAATGGAAAACCTTAAAAACAGGGCGGCCATTATTTTCGGCAAAAGCGTTTACGGCGGGCTTATAACCGCCGAAAGCCGCCGCCCCGGCCTTGCCGTTTACGGCCTTTTTTCACGGCCGGACGCTTTAAGCGCCACGCGTTTCAACCAGCATTTTTTCGTAAATAAACGGCCGGTGGTCTCAACGCTGCTGCGGCAGGCTCTTTACCGCGGCTACGAGCACATGCTCAGCGGCAAACATCCCGCCTGCGCTCTTTTTATTGAGCTTGATCCCTCCGTTTTTGACGCCAATATTCATCCGCAGAAAAGAGACGTTAAATTCTCAAATGACACCGAGATCTTCAAGGCTGTTTCGGGAGCTATTTACTCTGAGCTTTTAAAAAAGCAGACGGGCGAAGTGCGCTTTTCTGGTGAAGCCGCCCAAAATAAGTTCAGTCCGCCGGACTTGCCGGAGGGAGTGAAGGTGTTCCCGCCCGCGCATAGTCAAAACCGAAGCGGGGACATCCCCGCTGTTCCCGGTGAGGATTCCCTTTTTGAGCCGGCGGCCATATCGGGCGGAGCCGCTTTTGCGGCGGAAACCAGGCCGGATTGGTACGCCCCGCCTATCGCCTACCTTGGCCAGGTGGCCAAAAGTTATTTGCTTTTTGAATCGGCCGGCGGTCTTCTGGTGGTTGACCAGCACGCGGCGCAGGAACGGCTGCTTTTTGAAAAATATCTTGAGGAATTTTCAAAAGGGGCGATAAAAGTTCAGCCGCTGATAATTCCGCTTTCAGTCGAGCTCAGCCGTTCCCAGCTGGAAACTATTTTAAAGTGGAAAGACTGGCTTGGCACGGCCGGTTTTGAAATAGAGCAGGGCGGGCCGGCCACGGCGCTTTTGCGCGCCACCCCGTCGCTTTTTTATTTTACCCCGGAAGCGTTTAACGAATTTCTCGGCTATCTTTCCGAGGTTCTGGGCGACCCGTTAAAATCCGCGGAGGACCTTAAACGGAACACCATAGCCGTTATGGCCTGCAAAAAATCGGTGAAGGCGCACGATTTCATAAAGCCGCAGGAGGCCTTGCGCCTGCTTGAGGACCTGAAAAGCGCCAAAGACAGCTTCCACTGCCCCCACGGCCGCCCAACGCTTTTTTATCTTTCCCCCTCCGAAATCGCCCGCCGCTTCGGCCGGTCAGGGGCGCTTTAAAATCTTAATCTTAGGGTAGAGGGTTCAGGGGATAGGGTTTAGGGTAAGGAGTTCCTTACCTTGTTTTTAGGTTCTTGTTCAATCTCAAAAATAGTGTTATGCCCCCACATCTGTCCGGGGAAATTCCGCCACATATCACAAAAAATTGGCGTAAACAGCCGTATTTATGCGTATTTCCCTGCGGAAACCGTCATGCTTGACTTTTAAAACGCTCAACGACGCAAGCCATCCCCCAAAATGGACATGATTCTGCATTTCCCGGTTTTGCCGCCTTACCGGACAGCACCGCTAAATTGACATAAAATCCCTTTCTCATAGGAGATTTGGCCTATTCTAAGGTCCGACTCGGTTTACACCCCACCCCAGTTTAAAACTTTCCCCGGACAGCTGTGTTATGCCCCCAATTTTACAACGCGACAAGACGCTGTCGCGTTGATGAGTTATACTATTAGCAGGCTGCCGAAAAGCCTTTTTCAGCAGCCTGGATTACAGCGATAACAAATACGATTACGGTGATACTGCTTATGAGAGAAATCACTGTAATCTCTCTTTAATCGCTGTAATCAGGGGCGCTGAGGATTTCAGCGCCCCCTGAAAAGCGGTGACTATATGAGCGAATTCATAGCGATAGATTTTGAAACGGCCGGCCGGGAGCCGGATTCGGCCTGCTCCGTGGGACTTGTAAAAGTGAAGGACGGGAAAATAGCGCAAAGCCTGTATTGCCTCATCCGTCCGCCCAGGAAAGAGTTTGTTTTTACCCCGGTTCACGGCCTTGTCTGGGACGATGTGAAAAACGAGCCCGATTTTAAAGGTGTGTGGCCCAAAATAGCGGATTTTATAAAGGAAGCGGACTTTCTCTGCGCGCATAACGCGCCTTTTGATAAAGGCGTTTTGTACGCCTGCTGCGCCGCCGCCGGCGTGTTAAAGCCGCCGCAGCCTTTTGTGTGCACCGTGGAACTGGCAAGGAATGTCTTAAAAATCCGTCCGGCCAACCTCGCCAATGTCTGCGCGCGTCTTGGAATAGCGCTGGACCATCACAATGCCCTCTCCGACGCCCTTGCCTGCGCCGCAATAGTCCTTGCCGCTACCCGAAAGATGCGCCCGCTTAAATAGCGGGTACATTTTTCGGGTTCATGGCGATAAATTTACCGAACCAGCAGGGAAGCACGACACGCACAGCATAGTAATGTAGTAAGCGGCTGCCGAACTTATTGTTTTCTTAATAATTTCATTACTTCTTTTTTAAATCTTCTATATAGAACACTTCCTCCATCGGTTTGTTAAAGTATTTGGCGATTTTAAGCGCCAGCAGCACCGAGGGCGAATAATCTTCCCCCTCAATGGCGTTTATGGTCTGGCGTGATATTCCTATGGCTTTCGCCAGAGCTTCCTGCGAAATATCTTTTTCTGCGCGTAAAACCCTGAGTTTGTTTTTTAAATAGTCCATATTATTTTGAGCTTTTCATGAAGTACATGGTTACCGCAGCCTGTGAAACCATCAACACTGCCATAACGTAGCCGTATGCATTGGTTGTGTGGTTAAAGCGGACGTATTCAACAGTTTGCATTATTAAAATGAAGCATAAGGTAATCATCCAGGCAACGTAAGATGATAACAGCATCAGGTGTATTTCTCTCTCATCTACTGGTTTTGTTTTTTTGAATATTGAGAGGATGAATATTAACGCCACGGCCCATGTTAGGAATGACGCGCGACCCTGGGTAAAGAAACTCCAGGCAAATAATGTCCCCATCAGCATTACTGTCATCGTTTTCTGCATTTTCACTATTTTGTTTTCCATTTTATTTCTCCTTTAGTATTTTGACCACAGCAATATCATATATAATGGTTTACATAATGTCAAGCATATTTTACATATTATAAAGTTTCACTTACAAATAAACCTCCGCACAGCTTGCTGCGCGGAGGTTTATTGGATATTTTTATTCAAATGATGCAATTTTTGGATTAAGGTCTTACTATGGAAGCAACCATGTTTTTGGCTTCTTCCATGAAGCTCTGGTAGTAGGCTGGTTTGATCAGCTTTTCGCCCTTGAACACCAGCAGATAGCGGCCCGCGCCCTGCGCCTGCCAGCCTAAATGCTGTTCAAAATAGGCCACGGTGCCGGGGCTAAAAAAAGACAGGATCTCAATTTCATTCGGGCCGGTAAGCCGGTATTTATCCGAAAACAGCTGGGAAGACTGAATATCTATGTCTTTGAAACCTATAAGTTCGCCTATTTTATAGATAAAGTTTTCCGGTTTCAGTTCAAAGGTCGGCGCTTTCGGCGTTTTTAAATCAAAAAGAGCCAGGGTGAAGTTGTGAGTATGGCTGTTTTTCCCCCCGCCGGTGGTATAGCGGTAGTCAAAAAAGCTCATATCTGGCCCGGAGCCGCGTATCTCTATAAGGTTTGAAGCATTCCGGGCGCGCCCCATGTTAAAAATTCCAAGTCTTGTCTGCTCAAGATAGTAAGATTCGGGACCGTTTTTGGTGAATAGCAGGCCCATTGAAGCCGCCAGCTCCGACAGAGCTTTTCGCCTCAGGTAGGGTAAATAAAAAACTCCCACCAGCAGAGCGGCTATCGCGACGCAAGCCAAAAAAGGAAAAACTGCCGGTATACTGCAATTACAATTCATATTATTTCCCTCCGTCCAGCGTCATTCTTTCGGCTTCGGACTTTTCATAAACCTTAACTGCGGCCTTGGCGGCGCCAATGTATCCTACAGTGTTTTTAAGATAATTGCCGGGAGCGTTAAACAGGCTGGGGTTTTGGACAGAGGCAGGAGTGGAACCAGCCGCAAACGTGTCCACCGGGGCGTTTGCCGGAGCCTTCGGTTCAGGCGGGTTCTGCCGCGCCGGTTGTTTACAGGCCGCAAGGCCGCAAACCAGAGCAACAGATAAAATTATTTTTATGCTTTTCATTTCCTCCCGTGGACAGATAATTTTATGAGCACAGTTAACCTGTACAGAATTTTATGCCCGTTATCTTTCTTGCTTGTGACCTGTGACTTGTGACTAAATTTGTATTATGCGTTCGGCTATCTGCACGGAATTCAAGGCCGCGCCCTTATATAGATTATCCGACACTATCCAAAGCTGGAATTCATTGGCGGAAGTCCTGGCTTTTCTAAGGCGCCCGGCGTAAACTTCAAAAGTTTTATTTCCCTGCTTTAGCGGCACGGGGTATTTATACGGGTTCGCAAAAAATTTAAGCCCTTTAGTTTTTGCCAGAACGTTTTTAAGCGCCGCAAGCGTCCAGGGCCGTTCGGTTTTAACCCAGACGCTTAAAGAATGGCCCCTAAGTATCGGAACCCGAACAGCCGTTGAGCTTATTTTAATCGCGGGCGAATTCCATATTTTTTTCAGCTCGGCTTCAACCTTGTTTTCTTCAACCGAATGTCCGTTTTTGTCAAAGCCGCCCACTTGCGGAAACAAATTGAAGGCTATGGGGTGCGGGAAGGCGCCGCCTTCAACTTCCAAAACTCTGCCGGTTTTTAGGCGCGCCCGCAGCTCGGCCTCAAGCTGAAGCATGGCGCCTTTTCCAGCTCCGGAGACGGCCTGATATGTGGCCAGCCGCAATTCTTTTATTTTAAACTTTTTATGAACCCCGAAAAGAGCCACGGCCGCGCCTGTCAGCGTGCAGTTCGGCCCGGCTATAAGTTTTTTTGAGACTTTAAGTTCGTTCCGGTTCACTTCCGGAATTACCAGCGGAACGGCGGGATTAAGGCGGAAGCGGGAGGAATCGTCCACGCACCACACGCCCGCCGCCGCCAGGCGCGGGGCGAATTTGCCGGAAACCTCGTCGGTTGAAACAAAAAAAACGATGTCGGCTTTTTTAAGGGCCGCGAAAGACGGTTTCCGGCAGGAGTATGTTTTGCCCTTGAAAACCACCGCCGCCGGTTTCCTGCCGGAGTTGAAAGGATAAAATTTATTAACAGGGAAACGCCTGCTTTCAAGCAGGTTAATAAGTTCCCCCCCCACCATTCCCGACGCCCCCACAACCGCCACATCGTAAAGTTTCATTTTGTTTTTCGCCCGATTAATCCTGCTGTTGCTGTGCCGGTGTCTGTACGGCGGGTATTATAATTTCTTTTGAATACCCCGTGTTTTCAAGATTGTCGGCGGCGGCGGCGCGCAGGTAAAACATGTCCTTTGAAATTTCAGCGCGCTTGAAAGTCCAGAAATAAGGTGCCTTAAACATCAAACGCGTTACTCTCTGCCATTCAAACTTGTCGTAAGACACTTCAAGCCAGGCGGCCCGTATGTCTTCGCCTATGGCGGCGAAGGAAACGGTTATTTTTTCGGTATCCATCTCGGCCATAAAGCCTTTTATGAAAACCTTGTATTCGTTCTGGGGCACGAGCTTTATGGCAAGCGCGGGCTTTAGGCCCGAGATGGGGGTTTCAAGCACATCCTCGCCGGAAGGCGGATTGCCTTTTATGGAGTGGTTCAGCCACACATTCTCCTCATTATTGTCGGAAAAAGCGGCGGAGATTATGGGGGAGCTTGAGGCGGAGGTAAAGTACCTTGAAGAAGACCAGACGGCCAGGTAATTAGGGTTTTCCGCTGAAATCCGTGAGAGCGGAACCTCGGCCCAGAACCAGCGGGCCGAATCCACCGCGTCGAGGTAATCGTTCGGCAGCGGTTCAAGCGGCAGGTCCGAACTGTCGGCCAGAAAATACATATTGTCCGAGTTGAATTCCGGCTGTTGATTGACCGCCATGTATATTTTACCGGGAATAGGAGTTTTATCCCAGGAGAGCGGCCAGGAATTTATTTTTGCGCGGCCTATTTTCGCGCCCAGGTAGGCTTTTGCATAATTAAGCGAGGCCGCCGGAGGAAGTTTTACTATCCAGCAGTTGTTGTAGCCTATGTACCAGTCGGCGTGAAAGCCGCCATCGGCGTAAAGATAAAATCGGCCCAGGTTTTTTTCAGCGGCAAGGTAGGTGGGCACAGGCGATTTTGCCAAAAAGGACGGGGCTTCCGCCGGAGCCGCCGCTGCGGGGCCTTGGGCGGCGGCGTGGGGCGTTATGGCGGCCGCTAAGAAAAAGAGGGCTAAAAAAAGTTTCATGGTTTCGCGGTTTTTCCCTTCAGCGCTTCAGCACTATTCGTTATCGTGTTACTTTTTTAATATTTGTGTTATTCTGTCAAAATCGTCAAGCGAGAAATAATGTATGACTATTTTACCATTCTGCGGGCCGGCTCCCGGAAGAATTTCCACCTTGGTTCCAAGGGTTTGTTCAAGAGAAGATTCAATTCCCACCACTTCGGGGCTTTTCGGCGTTCTTGCGGAGCTCCTGGCAGCCGGCCGCGGCCTGCGGGCGTGAAAGCCCTGGGCGTACGCTTCAACATCGCGCACCGAAATTTTATCCGAAATTATTTTTCTGTAAGCTTCCAGTCTGCGGGCTTTATCGGGTATCGAAATCAGAGCCCTGGCGTGTCCTTCGCTTATCAGTCCTCCCTGCAGGCTGTTTAAAATCTCCTCTTCCAGCTCAAGCAGGCGAATGGTGTTTGAAACCGCGGCCTTTGATTTCCCCACCTTTTTTGCTATTTCCGTCTGGGAAGCGCCAAACTGCTTCATAAGCGTGCGGTAGGCCAGAGCGGTATCTACGGCATTAAGATCTTCGCGTTGTATGTTTTCTATCAGTGAAAGCCCCAGTTTCTGCTCATCGTTCAAGTTTTTGCGCACAATGGCGTCTATTTCGGACAAGCCGGCCAGGCGTGAAGCGCGCCAGCGGCGTTCCCCGGCGATAAGCTCGTAATATTCTTCGCCCGCGTCTTTCCAGACGGTAATGGGCTGAAGCAGTCCGCGTTCTTTTATAGAGGCGGCAAGTTCGGCGAGCGTTCCGTCGTCAAAAATTTTTCTTGGCTGGAGGCGGTTGGGGCGTATTTTATCCACCGGTACACGCTGTACCATATCGCCGGAGATATCGTTGTCCTGTACCGCTACGATCAGGGAATCTATTCCTCTGCCTAAAGCTTTTCTCATATTGTTTTATCCTCCAAAATCATAATCCGTCCCGATTTCCTCGGTGACATACAGGCTTGAGGCCTTGTAGGTTTCGGTATTCACGCCGCGGCGGCTCAAAAATTCTATAGCGAGGTCCTTGTAAGCCAGGGCGCCGCGTGAGCTGGGGTCGTAAACAAAAATAGACTGTCCAAAACTGGGAGCTTCGGCCAGGCGCACATTGCGCGGGATGATGGTTTTGTAAAGTTTGTCGCCGTAATATTTGCAAATTTCGCCCTTAACCTGGTTGGCGAGATTTATGCGTGAATCATACATGGTTATTATGCCGCCGTCTACTTTAAGCTTCGGATTAAGGGCCTGTCGTATTTTTTCTACGGTATTCATGAAATAGGCCAGGCCCTGCATGGCGTAGTATTCGCATTGCACCGGAGTTATTACCGAGTCGGAAGCGTTCAGGGCGTTTACGGTCAAAAGCCCAAGCGAGGGCGGGCAGTCTATGATTATGAACTTGTACATCCCGCGCACCTTGTCCAAGGCCTTTTTAAGTACCGCTTCCCTTGAGTATTCATTAACCAGTTCTATTTCGGCGCCGGCCAGATTGTGGCTGGTGGGCACAATGTCCAGCCACTCCACGGAAGTCTGTTTTATGGCGCTTTCTATCTCCGCCTTCCCCGATAACACGTCGTAAATGTTGCTATGTTTTTTTGTGATGTCCACCCCCAGTCCGGAAGTGGAGTTGCTCTGGGGGTCAAAGTCTATGAGCAGCGTCTCATAGTCAAAAGACGCCAAGGCTACCGCAAGGTTTATCGCTGTGGTGGTTTTCCCCACCCCGCCTTTTTGATTAGCAATGGATACTATTTCCGCCATAACATGGTTCTCCGTCGCTCTTTGAGATTTTGGTGTTTGCCGGGTTTTTGCCGCGGTTGTGTGTTTTCACGTGAAAACTCTGGCCTATGGCCGTGCCGTATCAGGGGCCATGCCCATCAGACGGCTTATCTTCGCCTTGCAGCGTCCCACACGGGGACTCCGTCATCGTTTCTGAGTTCCAGAACATAATTGCCTTTTATGATCCGGGCTGGAATAAAAAATGTTTTCTTGCGTAGTGTCACTTTTACGCCCCGAACTTCAATCATGTCGTTTTTTAAAAAAGAGATTTTTTGGTTGTTTATGAACCATTTAGGCCCAAGTGCCAGTTCAACCATGCCTCCCGGCGTTTTTAGCACCGCTATAACACCTTTTGTCATTCCTTTTATAGGGGCAATGTTTCTTATCCCTTCAACCGTGCCTGTCAAAAAAACAATGCCCTGCCTGTTAAACATCTGAGAGAATTCGCCATCGGTTCCCCATCCCCCCAGTTCCTGCCGCGCTTTGACCGTTCCGGTAATCGCCAGTGCCTGGCAAAAACAGGCTAAAACCGATACTGTCGCTATTGTAAAGATCCGTTTTTTCATATGCGTCCCCAAAGGAACCGCTGTTTCTACAACAGAATGATATTATATTTGGCGCCGGTAATTCAAGAGGGGCAGTAAAACTTAGCTTGAAGGAGGAAAATGGTTCGCGTGGCGGCTGAATATGGATCCCGGAGCAGGTAATTGCAAGTTTTCACGTGAAAACTCTGGCCTATGGCCGTGCCGTATCAAGGGCTATGCCCATCAAGACGGCCTGGCCTATGGCCGTGCCGTATCAAGGGCTATGCCCATCAAGACGGCCTGGCCTATGGCCGTGCCGTATCAAGGGCTATGCCCATCAAGACGGCCTGGCTCATGTCCCACACTTTTTCCTCAAACGGGCCAAAGGAGCGGGGCGTGCCGTATTAATGGTTCCCCCCCATCTTTTTTCCGGCTTCTTCGGCGCTTATTGTGCCTTTTTCAAGTTCGTCCAGAATTTCTTTGACCTTATCTCTGTCTGCGCCTCGGCTGCATTTGGCACCTTTGATGCTCCACCAGTGCCTCCCGAAGAGCGCGTTCCATACGGACATTAACCCGAGGGCCACCACTATCAAGGGCCAATCCCTTGAAAAACTGATAGAAAAGGCCAGCAGGCCAAAGTTATGGGCCCATAAAAGCCCGCCTATCCCGATAAGTATTAATCCCCAGAAAAATTTTCGCATACTGAATGCCAGCATATATTTTCTCCTTGTTTTTTGTCGCTATTCTATGTATATTTCAACTCTGCTTTTGCCGTTGTTCACTTCAACGATCTTGCCTATTTCCCCCGACTCAAGGGCTTCCTGTATTTTCCCCAGGTCCAAGGGGTAGCCCTTGGCCTCCAGCTCTTCCTTCATTTTCCCCCCTATGAAAGGGGTGAGAAATTTTGACCAGACAAGCGGCACGTTTACGTTAACCTTGGGTTCGCTGGAGTCTTCTTTGTACACCCGTATTTTTAAGGTGCGTCCCTTCCCCCCGCCGACGCCCTGCGTTTTTGAATCAATTTTTTCCAGGCTCTCCAGCAGCTGCATGGCTTCCGATGAGGAAAGTTTTTTCTCCTCTAGCATTTTGAGTATTTTCATTTTTTCTTCATTCATATTTTCCTTTTTGTTTTACCCCTCTAATTCTTTTAATAATTTTATAGCTTCCTGGGCGGGAATTTCCCCCCGCTCAAGTTTTTCAACTATTTCCAGCCGTCTTTTTTTAGCCTCTTTTTGCAGGTTCCCCAGCCCGAGTTTTGAAAGCAGATTTTCAAGTTTTGATTTTACCGTGGGGTATGAAATGTTTAACTGCCTTTCTACTTCTTTTATATTTCCACGCGCCGCCAAAAAAACTCTTAGAAAATATTCTTCTTCACGTGAGAGAAGTGAGAATTCCGACAGGTCAAAACTTCCTTTTATGGAGGTTTTGCATTCCGTGCAGCAAAGTTCGGTTATGACCACCTTCCCGTCACAAGAAGGACATTTATTAGGTATATTCATTTGGTTAACCTCAATCTTAATATAATCAATACTAATCTTAACTATTTCAAGTGTAGTATAAATCTTATGCATTATCAAGAGGTAGTAAAAAGGTAGCAGGTACCTTTTTAACTATCGGGGGCTTCGTCCTGCCAACATGGTCCTCATGCCTTCAAAAAGGTACCTGGTACCTTTTTACAGGAAAATTCAACCGCTATTTTTCAGTGGTCATCCGCCTAAGATGGAGTGGTCAGTCCCAGCCCATGTCGTTCATTTCGGCGTCGGGCGAGACGGGGGGGGCTTTGATTTTTGTTTTATTTATTTCTGCCGGTCGTTTTACTGCGGGAGGGGGGGGGATTGAAAATTTGCCGTACGAGTCCAGGACAGATGCGGTTATGGCCCAGTTCCGGCCTATACGGATGGCCTGAAGCTGGCCTTTGCGCACCTTTTTAAAAACCGCTATGCGGGAGATTCCGAGTACCGCCGCTGCTTCCGGCAGCGAAAAAAAATCTTTTTCCATATTAATCAGTCCCGCCACCTGCTCGCCCGGCTTTGGCGGGCTTTTTCAGCCGCGAAACAGGTGGCAGGATAACCTATGTTAACCTAATAATTGTATCATATAAATTAAAATGTAATCCTTAACATGGTCGGGAAAACTGCGGTAGGGTTACTCAATTATTGTGTCTCAAATTGATATGATTCAGAATTGAAGGGTATGGAAAACATAAAAGGCTGGGCCATCGATCTGAAAGTAGTTTACGGCGACAGTTGGGAGGACAGGGAGAAATTTCATTTATTGGAAGACCTTTGGGAATCGCCGGATGGAAAGACCGCCGGCCTGCTGTACGCCATCGCGGAGGCTGGGATTTCAAAAGAGTTCGGCCGTCTGGCCGTATTCCGCAACAAGAAAGATCCGGAGCTGGTCCGTAATTTTCCGTGGCTGGAATGCTGGTATTTATATGATTCGGCGGTGCAATTCGGAAAAGACGGGTTCCTGTTCGTTCACCGCTTTAAATTCGGAAGAAACGTTTTGGGGATTAAGTTGTGCGCGCTGAACTTGGACCTCGGCTGCTACGCCCGCATCGATTGCTTTCCCGATAAATCCTATCATGTCCGGCATCTCCGCGGGAGGGAATATGAATTCATGCTCCGCGGGGAGGATACTCCCGCCGCAACCGTCATCGACATGAACAGCCTTTCATGGAAGCCCTTTAAAAGCGTTTTGCAGGCATGGCTTGCCGCCTTCCTCCTCCGCCTTAGGCGGATGTTCTGAATTTTGTCCGCATCTTTCCCGGGGTTCCAGGGTAGTCTTACAGGTATTTGAGGAATCCGGTGACATAGTACTTAATTCCCAGCTACTGCCAAGACACGCATATTTATCGGCATGAAAACACTGGAATGGATATAGGTATTATGTCACTGGATGACCTTATGAATCCACCCATAATTTTGCAGTAGCGGATTGTGCATAAAAAGGTGGTAGCTGTCTTTTGGGGGTGAGAGGTGTTTCGTGTGTCAAAACGACCACCGAACTTCGGTGGTCGTTTTGCTTGTTTCGGCCCGCTGTGATGCGGGCTTTTGTATTACAAATAATACTGTTCGCTAGTTATTTAATTCGTCTATCTTGTTCTGGATGAATTGAGAATATTCCGCGACATTGTTGTTGGTAAGTTCAATTAACAATAGGTTTATCGTCATGGCTTTTACATCAGCTGAAGAATTCTTGGCTATTCTTACTATAACGTTTATACACCTAAGAGAATAGTGAACCGAGGCGATGTGGCGCAAATCGCGCATTATACCCGATACCGCAAGTTTTTTAAGGGAAACATCCTGTGTGCCGGAGGCGATATCCGCGACATATCGGACGAGATATAAACTATAGACGGCGTAATTGCTATTGCTGAGTTCTGCAAGCAGGCCTTGGACGATTACCTGTTGGAGTTCTTTATCACTTCTATTGCGTTGGGCCATATCGCGCAGACGGCGAGCGGTGTCCCTACGGTAGACGACGTTGTTAGAGGTATAAATTTCCCTAAGCAGTGTTTTGGCTATTGCCAAATTTGTGTCGTGTGAAACAATTTTAGATATTACCATTACGGGTGCCGGTATTTCGGGAACTTTCAGAAGTGGTACTGTGAGATTTGCTGCAGCTCCAAATAAATCTTTCATGGCTGGTTCAGCGCTTGCTGTCGCAACTCCCATCATGACTGAAACCAACGCGGTTATCATTGCATTTTTCATCTGGTCAATCTCCTTATAATAAGCTGCCTATCGCTAACGGTCTTCGGTCTTAGTAAAAGGATAGCATGCACAGGTTTTCCCGGGAAGGGGCGAAAGTCCCCGACCCCGTTGTTTTAAGGCCTACTTCTTAGTGGGCACTTTGGCCTTAGTTAATGGCAAGGCGGGTTCTATTTAGAAGTGCAGCCATGGTTTAGTATAGATGAGGTTGCATGCAAAAAACATATATAAAAGTATTTTGGGGTTTTTATAAGAAAATTCGACCGGTATTCTCGGTGGGCGTCCGCCTAAGGCGGATGGGTTAATCCCAGCCCATGTCGTTCATTTCAATTAATCCGGTGACATAATACTTAATTCCCAGCTACTGCCAAGATACACATATTTATCGGCATAAAAACACTGGAATGGATATAGGTATTATGTCACCGGATGACCATCCCCGCTTCCGGCGGTGTAAAAAAACCTGTCTGAGAACTTTTAGTGTTAAAAGCTCCCAGACAGGTTATCATTAGGATGGCTTAAATGGAGGGGTTTTTCATCGGAACTCCCTTAGTTAACAACGGCCCCCATCCCATTTTGAGCCTCCATTTTTTTGGCGTCCTCCTTAAGGTGCTTCTCTCTTCCGCCGCCCATCGCTTCGCCCGGATCCTGCAACCTGGAAACTCTCTTTGTGCGCCGCGTCTCAATCCCCTTCCCATCTTCCTTCAGGTTAGCATCCCTTAACGAGAGGGCAGCCGGTGTTTCAGGCACCGGGTTCGTGATAACAGTCTGCGGGCGTGTTTTGTTGGGCGCTTTGGAGAGTAAGCCTTTTTCTTTAACCGAACCGGGCGTTAATTTCTTCTCCGCGTAGCACGCTTTGTCCGAGCCCGCTCCACCATAGTTTTCGAAAGATTTCATCATCAGTGTGCTGAACCCGCCCGCTTTTGCCGCCATTACCATTTGTGAGCCCATAACGGAGTTATTGCCGGCTCCAAGCGGGACACCCAGAAAAACAAGCGTAGCTGCAAGCTCAAGTACGGTTCTCAAATTTATCTTTTTCATAATCTCTCCTCCTGCCTTCACTAATAGTATAAGGCGCGGCCCTACGGGAAAGCTCAGGCGCGGCTCAGATTATCCTCAGATAAAATTTATAGCATTGCTTATTTATGGTAATGCGGTGACATAATACCTAATCCAATAAAAAAATCGGCAAGGCGCTTTTTGGAATCCGGTGACATAATACTTAATTCCCGCCTGCTGCCAAGACCGCATGTTTATCAGTATGAAAACAATGGAATGGATATAGGTATTATGTCACCGGATTCGTGGAACCAGCTTCCGGCTCTTTTTCGCGCGGGGGAGGCGAAACTTCAACTGTTAAATGGTTGTTTTTAAGACTATAATCTCAACTCTTCTGTTTTTAGACCTGCCTTCTTCCGTTTTATTGTCGGCAATAAACTGAGAGGTGCCCATTCCTTCATAGGTAAGACGTTTTGGGTCTATCCCGCCATTGACAAGATATTGATAGACATAATTGGCTCTTTCGCGCGACAGCATCAGGTTACCGATCACAGAGCCGGTGGAGTCAGTGTGCCCCCGGACTGTCACCATGTTTTTGGAACATGATTTAAGGAATAGGACTATTTGCTTCATGGCGGGAAGAACTTCCTCCTGAATTTTGCTTTGTCCGGACTTAAATATTCTGCTTTCATCAATACTCATCTCCAGCCCTTCCGTCGTATAGTCGAGTTTTAGTTTCCAGTCAGAAAGACTCCTGAGTTCCGGCGCTGTAAAAAGAGCGAAGGAGATGGTTTTGGTTGTGTAGATTTGTTTATGGGAATCCTGCCAGCCAAACTGCGCAGTATAGAAACCATCCGGCAACAGCGCCCCGCTGTCTGACACCCCGGACCAGGATACCATGGCAGGCGGACTGTTCCTGCCCTGTATGAAACTTATTTTGCGGCGGCGCCGATCAAAGATCTGTATTTGCCACGTACGAACATCATCCAGGCTGCCGGTGTCAAGAGTGTAAAACAAGCCTGTTTGCGGGTCGCCATTCCGGAGGGTAAAGCGTATGGGGGGGGCAATCAGATTGGACATTAATCTTTCCCTGGCCTCCAGCGTGACCCCGTTTTGGATTTGGTCTTCATCAAACGCGGAATGTATGGATTGGCCCGGCAGTAATAGCAGCGCCAGTGTCATAAAAACGGCCCTTCTCTCCAATGAGTTCATTTTATTTTCCCCCTGTGTATTGTGCAAAAATAACAGAATTATCCAACGCAGGATGAGCACGAGAAAAGGCCCGTTTCCAACGCAAGATGAGCCTGAAACCGGCTTTAGCTTGCAAAAGAGGTATTTGCCGTCCATAATTTGTAACCATTCACGTAAATCGGCCCATAAGGCATAATTGCCTTGTGACCAGGAAGCTAAGGTGTGCCTGCCGTCCCGATCCTGCCTAGCAGAAGTTTCCGGCTTTGAGCCCGAAAAAAGCCGGATACGAGGAATTTTCTAAGGTAAGAGTTGCTGATTGTGTGGTTAACCTATGTTAACTATAGAAAAATCAAAAGCGGTTTAGACATTTAAAATGCACAGGTTGCGAAGATAGATGCAATTAAATATTGGTTAACATAAGTTAACCACACAAAAAACAAAAGATCCGCTTTTGACGTATCTGTGGGGAGGACGGGAACCGTGTGATAAAGTACGGAAGAAAAAAAACTGTAAAATTTATATACTATCGTTAATTACGGTGTTCAGGGCAACTATTATGAACGTAAAAACAAAACGGTTACATCCTTCGGCGCTGTTGCCTGACAGGGCTCATGCCAGCGATGCCGGCGCCGACCTATTTTCATTGGAAGATGTGGAAATACCGCCTCAAAGCGCGGTAAAGGCAAGAACCGGGCTTGCCATCGCTCTGCCCGAGGGCACGGCGGGCATAGTGTGGGGCAAAAGTTCTCTTGAGTCGCAGGGGCTTATTGTAACCGCCGGGTTGGTGGATGAGGGATACAGGGGCGAAGTACTGGTTTGCCTTTTCAATCTAACGAAAGAGATTAAAACTCTGGCAAAGGGCCAGAAAATGGCGCAACTTCTGGTGATGCCGGTGCACTACGCGGCTTTTGAAGAGGTGGATGAACTTGAGGCTTCACATAGAGGTGGGGGGGGATTTGGCAGTACGGGCAAGCTTAGTAGCAGGCTGAAGGCAGCCCGCCCCCGCCAAATAACCGGCGGGTCCGCCAAAGCTGTGTGGCGGAAAACAACCCGGCGGGTCCGTCTGTGGCGGAAAGGCTGAAGGCTGATAGTCTAACTGCCTATCCGCCTGAGCAGTTAACAGGTTATTATGAAAATCCTGATACTGGGGGGAACAAGTTTTTTCGGAAAGGAGACTGCTGCGCTTTTTTTTAATAAGGGCCATGAAGTTACCGTGTTTTCAAGGCGGGCCCCGGTTGAGGGCCTACCCCTTGACATAAAGCAGACGCGCGGAGAACGCGCGGTGGAAATTGACCTCTCGCGCATGGCCACGCAGAAATGGGACGCTATAATAGACAACATCTGCTTTAACGCCGAGGATGCCCGTAAAGCCGTAAAAATTTTTTCAGGCAGGACCGGGCTTTACGTCTTTACCAGTTCCGCCTCGGTTTACGCGGTGCTGGAAGGCGCGTCTTCCCCATACAGGGAAACTCAGACGCAGCTTTTGCCCCGCAAGGCGGAACTGAAGGAGAAATACGCCTACGCTATAGGCAAATACGAAGCCGAGCGGGTATTCCTTTCCGCCTTTATTGAAAAATCTTTCCCCGCTGTTATTATAAGGCCGTCGGCAGTTATCGGCCCTGACGATCCCACACTAAGGGCCTATTCCTACTGGCTGCGCCTTGCTGACGGCGGGCCGGTGTTTTTACCGGGGGCCGCTTTTTCAAGCCGCTATATTTTTTCAAAAGATCTGGCCAGGGTTTTTGAAACGCTTGTTTATTCCGACTGCCCGGCGGGGCAGGCCTTTAATTTCGGCGACTCGCTCCAGCTTACCCTTGACGATTTTATAAAGCTTTCGGCCCGCATACTGCATAGGGAAGCAAATATTCTTTATCCGCAATATTCGTGGCTTAAAGAAAACGGCTTTAATTTTGACGCCTCGCCTTTTTCATACGGTGGGGATTTTGTGCAGGATATCGCCAAGGTAGAAAAGACTTTCGGCTGGGTTTCTACGCCTATGGATAAATGGCTTGAGGAAACTATTAACTGGTTCCTTTTCAAATACTGCGGCCCGCAGCCGAAAAATTACTCAGCCCGGAAGGCGGAACTGGAACTGGCCGAAAAGTGGCGGCTCACACTTTAACCGCGCTGCGCAGTGCGGCGCGGGGTGCAACAAGGAGAAAAAAATGTTCTCAAAAAAAAATATTGCGAAAGCAAAAAAAATAAAAATTCTCCTTATGGATGTGGACGGCGTGCTGACCGACGGAAAAATGTATTATCTGCCGGACCACAAGGGGGAAATGGTGGAGTTCAAGGCTTTCCACTCCCTTGACGGCATAGGTCTCAGGCTTTTAAATCAGTTCGGCATACGGACCGGCATTATCTCCGGCAGGCAATCTCCGGGAACGGAAGAGAGGGCCCGCCAGCTGGGCATGGACTACGCCTACCAGGGTTTTCTTTCAAAGCTTGCGCCCTTGGCCGAAATACTTAAAGGCACCGGTCTTAAAGAGGAAAATGTCGCGTATATCGGAGACGACCTTACCGACATCCCTGTGCTTAAAAAAGCCGGACTTGCCTGCGCACCCCAAAGCGCGCAGGATGAAGTAAAAAAGGTCTGCGACCTGATAACCTGTAAAAAAGGCGGCGGCGGGGCCGCGCGCGAAGTGTGCGATTTTATACTTAAAAGCCAGGGGCATTGGAAAACAGTTATGGGTTATGTTGAGACCGCGCATTGGCCGCAACCTCCTAAGGCTCCGATGAAAGTGGTGATATATTCAAATAAATCAGTATTTAAGAGGGGGTCAGTGAGCGGTTCCGGCTCAATGCCGGAAAAGCGAACGACGAAGGGGAGCTTAGGAGCATCCGTCTTAGGCGGACGGCTGATCCACCCCGAACGCCGTGCAGTGCGGGCGGGGTGCGGCAATAAGGGGGGGAAATGAAAAAAAATATTTTAGCGATACTTGCGATAACGGGCCTGGCTCTTGGCGCTGCCGCTATTGAAGACGACGACCTTAACGGGTTGCTGGTTTCCACCGACACCGTCAGGCAGGCGGATGAAGAAGACGAGCAGGCTGTTATACAGGAGTCGGATTCTGACCTTGCGGCCTTCGTGCGAGATTACATCGCCAAGGACTGCCAGCTGAAAGGGGCGTTTTTTATTGAAAGCCAGGCCAAAAAACAAATCCTCGGGTTGAAACTGGTTTCTCTTGAGAAAAAAACAAAAGACGCGCCCGGAGGAGCCAAAATGCTTATGGCTCACTTTGCCGACGTATCGGGCAGAAACTATGGGGTAATGTTCTACCTGCAAAGTTCTTCCTTCGGCGGAACAGATATAATAAAAATAGAGTTAAACCCAAAACCGGCCGCCGTCGCCGAAGCTAAGACAGCGCCTAAAAAATAAAGGGAGATTTATGGGGCATTTGTTCACCGCTTTCGGCGCCGGGCTGTTGTCTTTTTTTTCACCCTGCGTTTTGCCGCTGCTGCCGGGTTACCTGTCCATGCTCTCCGGGTTTTCCGCGAGCGAACTGATAAAGGGCGACCCGAAAGTGCTTACGCGCAAAGTGGTAATTTCAGCCGTTTTTTTTGTGCTTGGTTTCACCGTGGTTTTTTCAATAATGGGCGCTGCCGCTTCGGCTCTCGGGGATCTGCTGGCTTCCCATAGAGAGGTTCTGGCAAAGATATTCGGGGTAGTGATGGCGCTTTTGGGCGTACATATGACCGGGCTTGTTAATCTTAATTTTCTTAACTATGAAAAACGCCTCTCCTTGCGGGGGCTTGCCGGCGGGCCGGCAGGGGCGTTTTTAATGGGGTTTGCATTCGCTTTGGGCTGGTCGCCCTGCATAGGACCTGTGCTCGCGTTTATACTGAGCTTGGCCGCTGTTTCAGGCACAGCCGCCAAAGGCGTGGCTTTGCTTCTGGCTTATTCGGCGGGCATGGCTGTGCCGTTTCTGGCCGCGGCATTTTTAACCGCCAGATTCTTTGCTTTCATCGGGCGCTTTAAAGGAGCGCTGCGCTATGTGGAAATAGCCGCGGGTTTGATACTTATGGCGGCCGGAGCCCTGCTGTTCTTTAACCGTCTGATGTGGATGGATTAGCTTGAGCCCGGTTTTACCAGCGGGAGTTTCTGGACGCAGAGCGGGCAGCCTTCCGGTTTGTAAAGCGTAAGATCCATTTCAAGCAGGCTAACCGACGGCAATTCCAATTTTTTCCCGGCTACCATTCTGTTTATTACGGACATGGCCCCGATTACGGCGGCGCCGCGTTCGGTGGCAACTGATGCGGTTTCGCGTGTGGAGTTGCCGGTGGTAAAAACATCTTCCACTATAATTACTTTGCCGCCTTTTCTCGGGTTAAAGCCGCGCCTGAGCGTCATTACGCCGTTTACCCTCTCGGTAAAAATAAAATCCACTCCGAAGGCCCTGGCAGTTTCATGACCGATAATAAGTCCGCCCATGGCCGGCGAAAGGATTAAATCCGGTTTTTGTCCGCGCCAGCGCGCCTTAAGCTCCATCGCCATCCCGGCGGCTTTGGCCGGGTTTTTAAGCGCCAGGGCGCATTGCGCGTAGTTCGGGCTGTGCAGTCCGGAGGATAAAACAAAATGTCCCTGAAGCAGCGCCCCGCAATCCGTAAAATACGCCAGAAGTTCTTCCTCAAAAACGCTCATTTGAGCGCCTCAAGGAAAGCGGCCGCCGCTGCCGCAGGTTTTTCGGCGTTAATTATCGGCCTGCCTACAACTATAAAATCGGCTCCGGCCGCTGCCGCTTCTTTCGGCGTAAGAATCCGTTTCTGGTCGTCGCCCGCGTTTTCAAAGGCGTCCGCCTTAGGCAGACGCACGCCGGGAGTAATTATTGTGAGATTTTCACCGTGAATTTTTTTAATAGCGGCGGCCTCAAGCGGCGAGCACACCACCCCGTCGGCCCCGTTTTTCGCTCCAAGGGCCGCCAGACCGCGCGCGGTTTTTAGTATTCCGCAGCGAAAACCGGCCCTGAAAAGCTCGTTTTCGTCAAGGCTGGTCAGCACCGTTATCCCCCACAATTTCGGTTTTTTTTCAAGAGCGGCGCAAACTTTCAGCATTTCCGCGCCTCCGGAAAGATGCACGGAAACTGAATAGACTCCTAGCGAAGCCGCGCTTTTCACGGCTGAAGCTACGGTATTAGGGATATCATGAAATTTAAGATCCAAAAACACTTTTTTTCCGTACTTAAGGGCCAGCTCAATGGCGGCAGGCCCCGCGGCGGTAAAAAGTCCGGAGCCCACCTTATAAAAATCAACCAGACCGTTCAGCTGTTTAAGCAGTTCTTCCGTTTTTTTCAGGTCAGGCGCGTCCAGCGCCGCTATCAGGCCGGTTTTCTTTGTCATTTTAAATGGGAGCAGGGGTATCCGGCTTTATCCATATATTCAAGGATCGCTTTAACCAGAAATGGCCCCTCGTAAATAAGTCCCGAATAAATCTGCACCAGATCCGCGCCAAGCCTGAGTTTTTCCACGGCGGAGCGACCGTCGCTTACACCGCCTACGCCCATAATCGGAACCCTCCGGGCGGCGAGCGCGGCCGTTTTTTTAAGCGTTTCATCGGCCAGTGTTTTAAGGGGTTTTCCGCTTAAGCCGCCTTCATGGTTTTTCCAGCGCGGCGGAAGGCCTTCGCGCCTTACGGTGGTGTTCGCGGCTATAAGCCCGAAGCCCCGTTTAACGGCGGTGGAAACCACGCTTTCAAGTTCCGTGGTTTCAAGGTCGGGGGAGATCTTTATGAAAAAAGTTTTTTTTATTTTTTGGCCGGCGCCGAATTCAGCCAGCGGGTCAAGCAAACGCTCCAGTTTTTCTTTTTGATGAAGCTCGCGCAGCTGCAGGGTATTCGGCGAACTGATATTTATGGCGAAATAATCGCCATATGGGTAAAGTATCCTGACCGCCTCCAGATAGTTTTTCGGCGCGTCGGCAAGCGGACAGTCGGCGTTCTTGCCTATGTTGATGCCGACAGGAATATCAAGCGGCAGCAGGCGCGCGAGACTGCGGGCCGCCTGGCATGCGCCCGCATTGTTAAACCCCATGCGGTTGATCAATGCCTTTTTTTCATTTACTCTGAAAAGACGGGGCTTAGGGTTGCCGTTCTGGGGGCGCAGCGTGACGGTACCCAGTTCCAGAAAGCCGAAACCCAGGCGGGAAAGGAATTTAGGGGCTTCGCAATCCTTGTCAAAGCCGGCAGCGAGTCCTACAGGGTTTTTGAATTTCAGGCCGGCGGCGGCTACCGGGAAATCTTTGGCTTTGGACAGGAATCTGGTTATTACATTGGCTAATTCAAAATTTTGAAGAACGGCTGCGCTTCTGATGGCTGTGTTGTGGGCGAGCTCCGGGCTCATGGCGAATAGCAGGCGCCTTACTAGTTTTCTGTATAAAAAGCTCATATATTGTTATTAATTCTACATATTACGGAGCGCACGGAGTTTGAAAAACCGGCCGCCGGAGAATACCAGCCTGCCCGCAACTATAACAGTTTCGGAGCGGCCCCTGAGCCGCCTGCCGATAAAGGGGGAATTGGAGGATTTTGAAAAGAACGCGTTTTTTACCGTGAAGACCGCGAGCGGGTCTATTATTGTGAGATCGGCGTCAAAACCTTTTTTCAGGGCGCCCTTTGTTTTAAGCCCTAGTATCCGGGCGGGGTTCAGGCTTAAAAGTTCGGCCAGGCGCAGCCTGTTTATCCGGCCCTTGCCCACAAGCTCCGTAAGGGCGAGGGAAACCATGGTCTCAAGCCCGATAATGCCGAAAGGAGCTTTGATAAACCCCAGCGCTTTTTCCGCGGCCCTGTGTGGCGCGTGGTCGGAGGCTATCGCGTCAATTGTCCCGTCGGCAAGGCCCCGTATTACGGCTAACCGGTCGTTTTCCCGTCTTAAAGGAGGTTTCATTTTAAAATCGGCGTTGGGCTGTTTTATGTCGCCCGAAGAAAGCGAGAAATAGTGGGGGCAGGTTTCCGCGGTTACGGGCAGGCCGCGTTTTTTAGCCGCGCGCACGGCCGCCACGCTTTCGGCGCAGCTGAGGTGCTGCAGATGTATCGGCCCGGCCGATCCGGCGGCGAAAATATCCCGCAAAACGGCGAATATTTCCGCTTCCCTCGTTATTGCCGGAAGCTTAAGCCTTTTGGCCGCGGACTCGTCAACAACGCCCTTTCCGGCTACTGCAAAATCTTCCGGGTGGTCAAGCAGCGGGATTTTAAGTTTTTTTGCGGCTTTAAGGGCCGAAAGCAAAAGGGCGGGACCGGCAAGCGTTGCTCCGTCGTCGGTAAAGGCGGCGGCTCCGGCGGCTTTAAGCTTTTTTAAAGGGGAAAGTTTTTTACCCGCGCGGCTGGCGGTGGCGGCGGCGGCGAAAAACACATTTACCGGACACCGGTGGCGCGCTTTAATAATAAATTTCCTCAGCAAAGGCGGGCTGTCCATGGGGGGACGGGTGTTCGGCATTAAAAGAACGGATGTTATGCCGCCCGCGGCGGCAGCCCGCGCAGCCGTACGCAGGGTCTCGGCGGCCTCGCCGCCGGGTTCGCGCGCGTGCACATGCAGGTCAATAAAACCGGGAAAAACCCACATGCCGGAGGCGTCGTAAATTTCCATTTCCCCGGGCGCGTAGGCAAAGCGCTTTCCAACGGCGGAAATACGGCCGTTTTTTATCAGCAGATCGCCCTTACGCTCGGTTTTAGAGGCGGGATCAATTAGAAGGCCGTTTTTTATCAGCAGGCTTTGCATTTGCGGGTTTCTTTATGACCGGAATTTCCGGTTCAGGCGAAGACTTAACGGTTACCACGCGGAATTCAAAGGCGCACGGGTTCTCCCGGTATATAAGGAGCTGGCCCGCCGTTGCAAGGAGTAAAACGGCCCATACTACCTGAAAGGCCTTTTTTTTGAAGAAAAAATGAAACAGCTTCGCCAGCACGGCGGCTAAAAGAGTAATGGCCATGCCCGTGTGGGCGGCAAATACCGGTAGCCAGGCCGCTTCGTTAACCTTATAAGGCACGCTGAAGTAAAGCAGGGCGGTCACGCAAAGGAAAGACAGAAAAAGAAACTGCCATATTCCGCCCTTTTCACCCATGTACAGCGCCATCAGGCGGCTCAAACCGGCCGCCGCGAAAAACCAGGCGAAAGCCGCGAAAATATAAAAACCGCCTTTAAGCTCAAGCGCGTCGCGAAGCGGCTGAAGCTTCCAGCCGCCCAGAAAATAAAGCATGGAACCCAGCATGAGCGCGGCGCCCAGGATAAACGCGGCGGGCGGCAGGAAATTTATTTTTTTAACCTGGTTATCCGCGGCATAGGCTTCGGCCATCCCCAAAACCAAAAAAGCGCCGCCCTGGCAAACATGGATAAACGTTGAGGCCCGTTTTAAATTTTCAGGATCAATAAGGATCATTTTTTTCGCCCTCTGCGTTTTTCCTCTTTTAAATAATAATAAAGCGCGGCAAGCCCGCCGCCGACAAGCAAAAGCCAGGCGGGTTGGGAAGTTCCGCCCTGTGCCTCTGTACTTTTTTGGGCTGCAACGGTGACCGAAGGGGCTGTGACGCTGTCCGTAACTCCGGCTGGGTTCGCGGGAACCGATTTTTGTGCCGTTGCGGCGGGAGCATGGGTTTTTTGGGCGGCTTCAACAGTTTTCAAAAAGTCGGAGGTTTTTTTAGCCGAAGCCGAGCAGGCTTCCTGCCCCTCGGGGCATTCGCCTAAGGCGAACGCGGGTAAAAGCGGCGTCGTGAAAAATAAAAACAATATTGTGATTTTCATTTTGATCTTTATTTTGCGGTAAGTTCCAGGGGGCGCTGGCAAGCGCTCCCGTTAAAATCAGAGAATTCTTCCATGCTTTTTCTTTGTCTTGGCGCGGGAAACTCGTCCGGGTAGCCGACTGAGAGTATTATTTCTACCCTACGTCCGGACCCAAGGCCAAGGGTGCGGGCCGCCGCTTTTGCGTTAAACCAGCCGAGCCAGCAGGTGCCAAGGCCCTGCTCCGCCGCGGCCAAAACAAAATGTTCGGCGGCTATTCCTATGTCCACCAGCCGGAAATCCGTTCTTTGTACCCTGTTGCCAAACCAAGCGCTTAATTTTCCGCGCTCTGAAACTACAAGCGCCAGGGCGGGAGCTTCCTGCGCGAATTTGCAGGCGGAGTAAATGCCGGAAAAAGCGGCTTTGGAAACTTTTTCTTTCAACTCCGGATCGTCTACCACGATAAAGCGGTATGGCTGGGCGTTACAGGCCGATGGTGCCAGGCGCGCCGCTTCAAAGCAGAGCAGCAGCTTTTCCCTTTCTACCGGCAGGGGTTTGTATTTCCTTATGCTGCGCCGTTTTGAAACAAGCTCCAAAAACGGGGATTTGAGCATAGCCATATTTTATAAAATAGAACGGCGGGCTAAGTGAAAGTATTTTAAAAAATAAGCAAAGGGAACAATTTATGAACAAGTGGCAGGAAGAGGTTGGTTTCGCAATTACGGTTTGCGACCTGGCGGGAAAAATACTCTTTATGAATAAAAAGTCCGGCGTAACTTTTAAAAAAAATGGCGGGGAAAAACTTGTCGGCGCCAATGTTCTCGCCTGCCACCCCGGGCCGGCAGCACGCAAGCTGAAAGCCATGTTGAAAGCGCCTTTTACGAACGTCTACACTGTGGAAAAAAATGGCGTTAAAAAGCTGATCTACCAGACGCCATGGTTTAAAGGCGGCAGGCCGCAGGGCCTGGTAGAACTTTCACTCGAGCTTCCGGAAAAACCTCCGCATTTTATGCGGAAATAAAAACCGCTAATTGTTTTTTCATGCCCTGCGACGCAAATTCCGAAACATGCGGGTTACGGGTTCTTAGAAAATAAATCTGAAATTCAAAAATATATGTTGCATACCATTTAAGCAATAGATAGAATCAAGAAGCGAAAAATAAACGCCAGGAGAAAAAATGCCTAAAGCTAAAAAGAGAGCTGTTAAAAAAGTAACCAAGAAGAAAGCTAAAAAACATTCAAAGCGGAAATAGTTCCGTTCTGAAACTGAAACAGCAGAAAGCGGCACAAGAAGCGCAAGTATCCGGCTTCGAGGTGCCGCTCCTGTTTTAACCCGGATACCGCAGAGTAAATAAGACAGGATCCCCTTGAGGCCGCGGGTCAGTTTAGTTGAACAGCCGCAAACCGCAGCTTGTTTACCCACATGGCAATTTCCACCAGGTCCAGGTCCGAAATTTCGGGATAGGCTTCCGCGGCGGCAAGCCCCTTCACCGTGGCCCCCTTCCGTTCAAAATAAATACGGGCTATGATCTGGCCCTTGTAACGCACATCATAACCCGGCGTTTTCTGCTTAAGGTAAAACCCGGCCCATAAAGCGCTTTTATAGATATAGGCTTTCAGGCCGTTTTCTTTTTCCGCCTTGTAGCTTTCGCACAGCCATTCTTTTACCTGCCATTTCATAAGCCCTCCTTTCATACTGCAGCGTATAGGGGTTAGTGGCCGAATTAGGGAACTGCTTCGCTGCCCCCTATTCGCTACTCGCTATTCGCTGACACTGATATGGTATAGCACATCAACGCGACAGCGTCCTGTCGCGGTGGGTTTCGGCTTTTTTACGATCGTGGAGTATTTTTTGCCCCAATTTCAGTGGAAAATTTTGGGATATCCATATGGAGAGGCCGCCGCTTCCATGGTTCCCTCTGCCCTCTCGCGTCGTGCTTCCAATAATAAAAATGACAGCGGGGCTATATTTTTAATTTAATATAGGCGGAGGACTGCTATGGATAAATTTTTATTTATGCTTTCCGGCGCGGCGCTTGGCGCTGCCGCCGCTTATTATTTCGCGAAACACAAATTCGCGTCTTCGGGCGCGTCCGTGGAAGAAGTGGAGGCTATGAAGGTGCGCGCGGATTCTCTTAACGCCGATAACGCGACGCTGCGGGAGCGCTCCTCTCAGCTCGGCGGCGAGACGGCAAAACTGGAGACGGAACTTAAAAGCGAGCGGGCCAGGGCGCAGCAGCTGAACGCCGATTACGCTAAAACCCGCCGGGAACTTGACCTGCTTTCCGGAGAGCTTGATAAGCAGAAGCAGGAGATGCTCGCGCACTTTAAAAATATCGCCAACGAAATACTTGAGGACAAGAGCCGGCGCTTCACCGACATAAATAAGGAGAAAATTGACGAGATACTTGTTCCGCTGAAGGAAAGGCTTACCAATTTTGAAGGAGAGGTGCGCAAACTTAATGTTGACGGCGCTAGCCGCATAGCGGACCTTAAATCCGAACTCTCAAATTTAAAGACCTTAAACCAGCAGATTACCGAAGACGCCGAAAATCTTACCAAAGCGCTTAAGGGCGAATCCAAGGTGCAGGGGAACTGGGGCGAGATCTTGCTGGATAAGATACTTGAGCGTTCCGGCCTGGTGGAAGGCGAGCATTACAAACGGCAGGAAAAACATACCCGCGAAGAAGAGGGGGGGAAAAAAAGATATTTTCCGGATGTTGTGGTATACCTGCCGGAGGGCCGTCAGGTGGTGGTTGACTCCAAGGTTTCGCTTGCGGCCTATGTGGAATACTCTTCGGCCAAAGACGAGGAGGCCGTCGCCAAGGCGCTTAAAGCCCACTATTTATCTATTAAGAACCACATAGATGAACTTTCGCGTAAAGATTATTCATCGCTGCCCGGGCTGAAGTCCCCGGACCAGGTGCTTATGTATGTGCCGGTGGAGCCGGCATTCTACCTTGCCATGAAGAGCGACGCGGGGCTTTGGGAATATGCCCTTGAGAAGAAAGTAATACTGGTTACCAACTCAACGCTTCTCGCCACGCTGCGATTAATTGAAAGTATCTGGCGCCAGGACAAGCAGGGCAGAAACGCCGTTGAGATAGCCAAAAAAGCCGGTGAACTTTACGATAAGGTGGTGGCTTTCGTGGAAGTGATGAACGAGATAGGCTCCCGCCTGGGTCAGCTCAACCGGTCTTATGACGACGCCATGAAAAAAATGAAGGATGGTCGGGACAATATGCTTACAAAGGCCGCGAAGATACGGGAGTTGGGCGCGAAGGCCTCCAAAGAACTGCCGCGCGAAGTTAAAGACCTTATAGAAAAAGACCCGGATTGAAGAAGACATTTAAGATTGCGGATTCAAGATTAATAGTTTCTTTTGGTTCATGTTCCATGTCGCTGTGGCCTGTGACTTGCAACTTGGGACTTCAAAAAAGTGTTGTAAACACTTTTTGAACTGGGCCTGTTGCAAGAGAATAGAAATGTCCTGGTTTGCGTATAGTAGAAGTGTCATGGTCGTAGTTTTTCTTTTTTGCTTCTTTTTTCTTTTTGTTTATCGTGTTGATAGTGTTTACAAGTAGTTCACCGGCG